>ERZ779889.939-NODE-939-length-32587-cov-3.814644_pt1 | contig 32587 bp, 21 predicted proteins | sample MGYA00511030_ERZ779889 | MGnify/ENA primary metagenome ERZ779889 (study PRJEB29588, sample SAMEA2160616) | human gut metagenome | biome: human gut; feature: human-associated habitat; material: faeces | place: Denmark | collected 2008/2010 ... | reverse complement strand
GTCGGCGGGCGGACGTGTGTTTGTGGCCTGCATCACTTCCCGCTTGGCAGCAGCGCACTTGTGGACGGGCGGCGGCCCGTTTGCGTTTGAGTCCGGTTACATGGCGGAACAAGCTGCCTACTTCGCGGCCCATCCCGCATCGGTGTGGGTCAACGTGGCTGACGACATGAAACAGCCGTTCAATGAATACTTGCATTTCTTCGTCCGTTTCGGTCTGGTGGGCGCGGGCTGGCTTCTTCTGTGCCTTTGTCTTATACATAAGAGAGCTGTGCAGACATTCGAGGCCGATAAACGTCCGGCATTGGCTTCGCTTGCCGCCCTGGCCGTGTGCGCCTGCTTTTCCTATCCGTTCTATTATTCGCTGGTTTGCCTGGTGGCAATCGTGTCGTTGGGCGTTTTGTGTGCCGGGAGCGGGGAGGATTGTTGTTTGGGAAAGAAAGGATGCGCCCTTGTGGCGGCCTTTTCACTTGCCTTGGCGGGAGTGTCCGCCGCCCAACTAGCAAAGGAGCGTGCCCGCATGGCGTTGGAAAGGCGGGCCGGGAACGGCGAGCAAACAGAGGCTTTGGCGCAAGCCTACGAAGCGTTGTCGCAGACGGGCTATTTCCGCACGCATTCTTCTTTCCTTTATAACCGGGCACTCTTTCTTTATGAATGCGGGGAGTATGCGGCCTGCCTTTCGGTTTTGGAGCAATGCAAGCTCTACAAGCACGACTACGATTGGCAGATGCTGTCGGCTTATGCGTTGCTCCGTCTGGACGAAACGCGGGCCGAGACGGCCTTCCGATTGGCTTCGCGCATGTTGCCCGGACGGTTGCAGCCCCGCTATGAGCTTGTGCGCCTGTATGACCGCACGGGGCGGCGCGACGATGCGCTCCGTTGCGCCCGTGAAGCAGTGGATATTCCATTGAAAGTGAGGAACGTCCGGACGGAATACTTGCATCGGTGGCTGACGGAATATGTTCATGAGACAGTCTCCGGGAAGTTGTGTCCGGACGGAAAGGAGGGTAGCCGACCACGGAAAGGAAGCTAGCCGGGAGCGGAAAGGAAGCCGTGGCCGGCTACCCTCCTTTCCGCTCAAACGGGCAAAATATGTCTTGGAAATAAAAAACGGAGACGCATGTTTTTAAACTGCATCTCCGTGTTGTGTGGGGCATTGCCGGATTGTTTTTTTATTGGGCAATCATGCTGCCTTTGACTTTCAATCTATGGATTTGTTCTTTCGTGTTGGCGCGGATGGTGATGTTTTTCTCAAACTCCCCGGCGCGCCGTCCCTTGCCGTTGTATGTTATTTTGATTTCCCCGCTTTCGCCCGGTTTGATGGGCTCTTTGGGATAGATGGGCACGGTGCATCCGCAGGTGGCTATGGCTTGATGAATGACCAGCATGCCTTTTCCCGTGTTGGTGAACTTGAAGACGCAGGTCACCGGGCCGTCCGATTCTTTGAACGAACCAAAATCATGTTCTGTCTTTTCAAACGTCATTTTGGGTTTGTTGTCGTCTTTGCTTTGTGCCCACAGCGAGGTGGTGGCAAGGACGAAGAAAGATAAAAGTGCGACTAGAAATTGTTTCATTGTAGTTGGTTTAGATTTTGTTTGGGTTTATAAATAGCTTACTATCTCGTTCATCGGTTTGCGTTTGGCCTCGGGTCTTTCGGCTTCGTCCGGATAGCCGACGGGGATGATGGCCACGGGGTGTGTGCCCGGTTCGAAGTGGAAAAGTTTCTGTATGAGTTCCGTGTCGAAATTGCAGACCCAGCAGCTTCCCAATCCTTGGTCGGCAGCAGCCAGGCAGATGTGTTCGGTGGCGATGGCAGCGTCGATGTCGGCGTGATTTTTGCCGTCGAAGCGCCGGGTCCAGGCTTCTGTCTCCACGGCGCAGACAATGATATACAGTGGTGCGCCGGCCATCCATTCACGTCCGTAGCATTGGCACACCTTGGCCTTGGCTTCTTCGCTTTGCACGACCATGAATTTCCACGGTTGTTTGTTGACGGCCGAAGGGGCCAGGCGGGCACATTCGAGTATGTAGTCCAGCTTTTCTTTTTCCACGGGGCGGGCAGCGTAGCTGCGCACCGAGTGTCTTTCTTTGGTCAGTTCGATGAATTTCATGTCTTTATGGTGTTTTTTGTATGGATGTTAATTGCGTTTGATTTGCTTCACGCCTTTCACTGTCCTCAGCTTGCGGATGAGGGCTTCCAGTTTGGACGTGTCGTCGACCATCACCGTGAGTGTGCCGGAAAACAATCCGTCGTTGGACGATATGCCGATGGAGCGCAACTGTATGTTGCTTTCCTTGGAGATGATGGACGTGATGTTGTTCACGATGCCGATGTCGTCGTGTCCCACCACGGTCAGCGTGATGGGGTAGAGCTGTCCTTTGCCTTTGCCTGCCCAGCGTGCTTTCACGATGCGGTATCCGAACCGCGAACGCAGTTGGGGCGCGTTGGGGCAGTCGCACCGGTGTATTTTGATGCCGCCGTTGACCGTGATGAAACCAAAGACTTCGTCCCCGTAAATGGGGTTGCAGCATTTGGCAAGCGTGTAGTCCACTCCCTTCAGGTTTTGGTCGATGACCAGCACGTCCGTGTTCGTGTTGGCCGGGTCTTCCGTGGCCATTGCCTGCATGTTGTAGTTTTCCGCGCTGCGCATGGGGTATTCTGTCGGGGCTTCATTCTCCTTGTGCAGCATGGCCAGGTATTTGTCAATGAAATTGTTTACATCTATGGTTTCGTCGGCGATGCTTTGGTAGAATTCGGTGACTTCCTTGAAGCCTTCCTTCTTGATGAGGCGCATCATGACGGCTTCGTCGTATTCGATTTTCCGGTTCTTGAACTTGCGTTCCAGATTTTCCTTGGCAAAGGCTGCTTGCCGGGAAGCGATTTCCTTCAAAGTCTGTCGTATTTTTGTGCGTGCCTTTGACGTGATGACGATGTTTATCCAGTCTTGTTTGGGAGTCTGGGTGTTTGAAGTCAGGATTTCCACCTGGTCGCCGCTATGCAACTGGTGGCGGATGGGGACGTTGCGTCCGTTGACCTTGGCTCCGATGCACTTGCATCCCAGATTAGAGTGGATGTGGAAGGCAAAGTCGAGCACCGTTGCTCCTTTGGGCAGTTTGTAGAGGTCTCCTTTGGGAGAAAACACGAACACTTCGTCTTCGTAAAGCTCCATTTTAAACTGGTCCATCGCCTGGATGTCGCTGTCGCTGTTTTCCAGCGCTTCCCGGATGGAGTTCAGCCATTCGTCCAGGCCGCTTTCGCCCTTGATGCCTTTGTAGCGCCAGTGTGCGGCAAGTCCTCGTTCGGCAATCTCGTCCATGCGTTCGGTGCGTATCTGGACTTCCACCCACTTTCCTTCCGGCCCCATGACCGTGATGTGGAGCGACTCGTAACCGTTGCTTTTCGGGATGGAAAGCCAGTCGCGCAGTCGTTTGGGGTTGGGCTGGTACATGTCCGTCACGATGGAATAAGCCTGCCAGCATTCCTGTTTCTCCTTGTCCAACGGTGAGTCCAGGATGATGCGGATGGCAAACAAGTCGTAGATGCCTTCAAACGTCGTGTGCTGCTTCTTCATCTTCTGGGCAATGGAATGGATGGACTTTGTGCGTCCTTTCATGTGGAACTTCAGTCCGGCTTCTTCCAGTTTCTTTTGAATCGGGGCAATGAATGCTGCGATATAGCGGTCGCGGGAGGCTTTGGTTTCGTTCAGCTTCTCTTTTATATGGTAGTAGATGTCGTGTTCTGTGTATTTGAGCGACAAGTCTTCAAGTTCTGATTTCAGCCTGTAGAGTCCTAGTTTATGAGCCAGCGGGGCATAGAGATAAGCCGCTTCATTGGCCACTTTCACACGTGCCTCGTCGTTGGGCGAGTTCTTGATTTGCCGCATCACGTTGAGGCGGTCGGCAATCATTATCAAGATAACCCGTATGTCTTCCGCGAAAGACAATAGCAGGTTGCGGAAGTTTTCAGATTCGATGATGGGGCTTTTGGCATACAGTTCGTTGATGCGGATAAGTCCGTGTATGATACCGGCCACGTCTTCTCCAAAATCTTGTTTCACCTGCTCAATGGTATAATAGCCGCTGCGCACGCTTTCATGCAGCATGATGCCCAGGATGGACGCCCGTTGCATCCTGATTTCTTCGGCCACGATGATGGTGGTCTTCATGTCCTTGAGGATAGGGTTAAGCCCGAAAACATCGCGCTTCAAGGAGTGGTTTTGAGCTGCTTGCACAAGGATGTTTTTAAGTTTCTTGCAATCATCTTTGTGAAGCATGTCGTCTGAGAGGTGTAATAACTCTCTATATAGGGCAATTAGTTCTTTGTGTTCTGCTGGAGTAAAAAAATCTTGTTCTTCCATATTCTAGAATAATTTGCTTGTAAAGGTACTTTTTTTCTCTATTTTGTGCTTTACTCTTCGGAAATATTTATATTTTTGGCAGAAAAATTAGAGATTTAGCCAACAAAGAAGCGTATTAACTTTAATTCTCCAATATAATGTTAACACAAGAAGACAAAGCCTTATTGGCAAAGAAAGGTATCAACGAAGAGCAAATTGCTGCTCAATTAGCATGTTTTGAAAAAGGATTCCCATTCTTAAAACTGGAAGCTGCAGCTTCAATCGGCAACGGTATAGTGTCACCGGATGCGGCTCAACAGGAAACTTATATCCAAGCATGGGAAGCATACAAAAACGAAGGCGGACACGTCGTGACGAAATTTGTGCCGGCTTCGGGTGCGGCGAGCCGTATGTTCAAGAACATGTTTGAGTTTTTAGGAGCAGACTATAGCGAACCGACAACAGACTTTGAAAAGAAATTCTTTAGCCAAATCGAGCATTTTGCATTCTACGATGATTTGAATGAAGCTTGTCGTCGCAGTGTCGGCAAGGACATTCCGGCACTTATGGCCGGCAAGGAATATAAGACGATTGTTTCCAATTTGCTGGAGGCTGTGGGATTGAATTATGGTTCTCTTCCGAAAGGTTTGTTGAAGTTTCACAAATATGAAGACGGAGCGCGCACACCGCTTGAAGAGCATCTGGTGGAAGGAGCTTTGTATGCAGCCGGAGTGGACGGGAAGGTAAATGTACATTTCACCGTGTCGCCCGAACATCGTCCGTTGTTTGAAAAACTTGTGGCTGAGAAGGCTGACAAATATGCCAAGAAATATAATGTGGAATACAACGTTTCGTTCTCGGAGCAGAAACCGAGCACAGACACGATAGCCGCCGACATGGACAACCGTCCGTTCCGCGACGAGAAAGGACGGCTGGTGTTCCGTCCCGGAGGGCATGGAGCTTTGATTGAAAACTTGAACGATTTAGACTCTGACGTGGTGTTTGTGAAAAACATAGACAATGTAGTTCCCGACCGTTTGAAAGGAGACACTGTCACTTACAAACAAGTCATTGCCGGTGTGCTGGTAACTCTGCAAAAGAAAGCCTTTGAATATTTGCGTCTCATAGACAGCGGTAAATACACTCATGAGCAAGTGGAAGAAATGATTCGATTCGTGCAGCAAGAGCTTTATTGCCGTAAACACGACATCAAGGATTTGGAGGATGCTGACTTGGTGCTTTATTTGAAAAGTAAGTTGAACCGTCCGATGCGTGTCTGTGGCATGGTGAAGAATGTGGGTGAACCTGGTGGAGGTCCGTTCCTTGCTTACAATGCCGACGGCACTGTGTCATTGCAAATCTTGGAAAGCTCGCAGATTGACATGAAAGACCCTGAGAAGAAAGCCATGTTTGAGAAAGGAACACACTTCAATCCCGTCGACCTTGTCTGCGCTATCCGCGACTATCAAGGCAAGAAGTTCGACCTTTTGAAGTATGTCGACCCGGCTACGGGATTCATTTCCTATAAGTCGAAGAACGGTAAAGACCTCAAGGCTCTTGAACTTCCCGGCTTGTGGAACGGCTCAATGAGCGACTGGAACACTGTGTTCGTAGAAGTTCCTCTGAGTACATTCAATCCTGTGAAAACTGTGAACGACCTTTTGCGCGAGCAACATCAATAAAGCTATCATCGCAAATTTAAAACAATGAAAGCGTGTCGAAGCAGCTTGGATTGCTACAATCGGCACGCTTTTATTGTGTCTATGTAAAAATGAAACATTCTTATGAGTTATTTGCAAGACTGTCTTTTACAGTTGGCGGGCAACGGCAACATTAAGTTTACCCGCTCTCTGCATCCCGGTATAGAACACATACTTGGCTTACGGGTGCCCGATGTACGTGCTTTGGCACGCAAAACAGCAGCTTCCACAGATTGGGAAGTACAACTTTCAGCACTTGAGCATACTTATATGGAAGAACGCATGTTGCATGGCATGGTATTAGGCTATGTGAAACACCTGCCATTAAATATGCGTCTGCAAAAGTTGCGTGAGTTTGTTCCGCTTATCAATAGTTGGTCTGTATGCGACACTGTATGCTCTACGCTGACATTTGCCAAACGGCACAAAGAAGACGTATGGTCTTTCTTGAAGCCTTATTTTAACTCTTCCGATGAATATGCAGTGCGTTTTGCCGTGGTCATGGCAATGGACTATTATGTGGAAGATGCCTGGTTGGAATGCCTGTTTGCTTGTTTCGACACGATAGAACACGAAGGCTATTATGTTAAGATGGCTGTAGCTTGGGCTCTTTCTGTCTGTTTTGTGAAATATCCCGCCCAGACGGAGCGTTATCTGGTCTCAAACCAGCTGGATGATTTCACGCAAAACAAGGCCATACAGAAAATCCGTGAATCTTATCGTGTCGGGGCAGCCGACAAAGAACGTCTGAAAGGTTATAAACGTGCACGACGGGAGTAGCTTACAAATCCAGTCCCATAATGTAGTCGTTCATGTAATATCCGCCGCCGATAGGAAAATCCCCTTCACGCAGTTTCCTCATGCCCATCCGTTCGTAGAAACCAAGCGCACGGTTGGAACGGTTGACGTTCAGTTCCATGCGGCATGGGCTGGGATGTAATTCTTTGATGGCTCGGATTGCTTGTTCGAACAACAGCTTGCCGATGTGTTGTCCCTGTCGTTCGGGGAGGACATATATTTTTTGCAGATGGTAAACATCCTTTTCTTCCGGCTGGATGGATACGTATCCCACGGCTTTGTCTTCCTGGTCATATGCGATGTAGTAGATATGTCCTTCTTCGAGCATCTGTTTTCGTAAGCTTTCAGTAGAGTACATCCATTCCATCATGTATTTCAGTTGGTGTTCACTCAGAATCTCAGTATATGTGGCTGGAAATGCAATGTTTGCAACAGACTGTATTGTAGTGCAGTCGTCGATTGTGGCTTTTCGTATTGTAATCATTATCTTTCTTGTTTTTAGGTGTTTCTCACAAAGATAGTGATTTGTTTTTTGTCTCATTTAGACTTTATGTTTATTTTAGGGACATTTATTGAATCTCTCTTTTTATATTCATGACTTTTTGGTCTCAACAACTTATGTTTTTGATTGAATTTTGTTACTGGAGATTGTTCGTTAAAGGAATCAGATAATTTTATGATTAAAAGGTAGCTAACCATGGATTCCTTTCCGTCCGTTCACGGATTCCTATCCGCTCTCGGTTAGATAGGACTCCGTGGTTGACTACCTTCCCTTCTGTTTAAACTTAGATTTTTAATTTAAATATCTAAATAGAATGTTAGTTTTTGAACCTTTTTAATTTCCATTGTTCAGTGAGTTTAAGAAAATGTGTTGATGAGGGGCTTAACGTATACTTATTCAGCAATGAATCATTTGCCTTTTTTCCTGTCAAATGTAATGCCTAGCAAAGGATATACGGCGTTGCTTAGTGTTGGTGCTTCATAAAATGGTAAATAGGACAGTGCTTCGTATGCTTTCTTATAATTTCCAGCACGAGCATAGGCTGCTGCGACGTATGATAAGGTATTTTGTGACGGGGATAGTTTAAAAGCTTTCAGTGCCATTTGTTCTACCATTTTTGTCTCTTCTAGACTAGGTGTATAATCAGGTGAGAAAAATTTGCTAATAATGAGCGTGTAGCATAGTTCCGAGTAGAGAGACGGATGAGTCTTTTCATTCATTTGACAGAGCTTTGATGCTAAGCGTATTCCTTCAGTGTAGTTAGTAGAGAAGAGTAGCTTTTCTGCATTGCGTACATTGTTGAAAAGCTCTTTGTCTGGATAAGTTAACCGTTCTAGTATTTTTAAGTCTGAGGCGTATTGTGCTTTGTTTGTATTAAAATGCATCATAGGAATGCGTACTAGTATGAGATAAATGGCACGGTCAACGTCGGTGGGTGCCATTTGTTTACGATAGGTCATATAGTTGTCTAGAAATGTTTGAAGTACAAGGTCATCTTCTAGATTGCGAGTAAACCGCATAACCATTCGCCCGATTGCGGCCGATTGACGTTGTTCGGTCGGTAGTTCGCTCAAAAAGCGGTTCAGATAAGGACGTACGCTATCTGGTTTAAATTGTGGTAATATCTCAAAGAGATAAGTCTCCACAAATGTAGTGTCACGTTCTCCAGCTTTCCATCGTTGGGTGTATTCTTCCAGTTGTTTCCCTTTGTTGTTTTCTATAGCTTCTTTGACAGTTTGTAGGAATGTTGTGCTTGGCATATATCCTGAGCGACTGTCAAGTAGTCGGCCATTGGCATCCAGCCAGTAATAGGTAGGATAGGCTGTTGGCTTGAATTGTTTGAAAAACGGATGTTCTGCTTGTTTCTCAGCATCTAGTTTGATACAGACAAAGTGTTCGTTCATGTAATTGCCGACATTTTTGTTGGAAAAAACTTCTTTAGTCATACGCTTGCAAGGGCCACACCATGACGTATAAACGTCGACAAAGATGTTTTTGTGTTCCTTAGTGGCTGTTTGTAAAGTTGTTGTCCAATCATTTGTAGTAAATTGGACTTGTGCTTGCAGCCGATTTGTGACGGCTGCAAGCATGATGAAACAGAAAAGTATAATGCGTGACATAGGCTTAATATTTGCTTTCAAAGTCAACAATCCGCTCGGCAAAGTTATTGTGGCGAATATCATCTTTCAGTTGAAGTCCACCGTCGGTCTGAATGGTCAGTCCGGCAAATCCTGCGGGTTGATTTGTTGTTTTTGTATCGCGGAAAGCCACCCAAAGCCGTTTGCCAGCATGCTCGATTTCGATGTGGTCAATTTCATATCCGGTCCCAAAATCATAAAGTACCTGTCCTTTTTTATTTAGTGCGTTATAAACATAGATTTGGCTTCCGGCAGCGTAGAACATGAATCCTGAGAAGTTGGGTGAGCAGGCAAACGTGTTGGCATTCTCAATATCGGGTGATTGGATGATGTCGTTGGCTAAATCCTTGAAATAAGTTTCGGGTTCTGTGTCAGTGGCATAGAATGCAATGCCTATACGCAATAGATGGCGTTCTCCGTTTTCGGTTTCAAACACGCCAAGATATTCACGTGTTTCGTTGGAGTTGCGCGAGGATAGTCCAGCGTAGAGGCAATCCATTCCGACATTGTCTGGATCGAAGAAACCACCGTCTATATGCATGCCAAGGGAAGAAACAGTGGTGAGCGAAGCCGATGAAATGTTGGCTTGTGCATAGAAGCAATGGTTGAGGTTGTCGTACAATACAGTGCGCGACACGCTGCTTTCGTCATCGCCAAAGTCGGCATTTTCAGCTATCTGGTAGTTACCTAACGGTGATGTTAAATAGGGCTTTACTGTGCTACTGGGTGGATTGGAATTGACAGCACGGTCGTAAACCAATCCGTTGTCTATTAGGTATTCGCGCATGTAGTTTTTGTAGTAGGCTTGGGGAAGAGCGTCACCGATGTCATTGATAAATAGTTCTTTGTAATTCCGACTTTCAAGCATGGTGATGTTGTCAAGGATTTTTCCTCCATTACCATCTTGGCAAAAGACCATGACTTCACTGCTTTCATCCGTGGTATATTTGTTGAAATATACACGGTGAGGGTTTTGACCTAGAGTTTTGCCATCGTTGAGTAGTCCGTAGACATCAGTAATTAATTCGTTACGTCCAGGTATCCAGAAATCCAGTTCTGCTTGGTTGTTGTTTTCGGCCAAAATGAGTAGTCCTTCCGTAAAATCGTTTACAACGTTGATGATAAATTCTTTTTCGTAATAAATGCCAGTTGCTTGGTCGAATACTTTGAATTTTCCTGTATGTTCTCCAGGAGTAAGTCCGATGTTGATATCCAAGTTTTTTGTACGAGCCAGTGTGTCGGCATTGTAGCGACTGTTTTTATCATAGGCAATCCACAGATAGTCTAATTGCGATTCGTCGTTGAAGGTAGTTGTCAGTGTGGGATGAATGCTGAATATACGGTTGATGTACACGTTGTCATATTCATCTTCGATACCTTCAATGGTGACTTCATTTAGTTTTTTGAAGACAGTTTGTGTGTTGTCCTCTACACATGCTTGGCAGACGCCAAGGATGCAGATGAGTAATATGTAATATGTAATCTTTTTCATTTGTCAGTATGTTTTAATGGTTAAAGTGGCGACCAGTCGGCTGTTATCCATTTTTGCGTTTCTTCGTCCCAGATAGGTTCTTTGAGTAGAGCTTGGTAGACCAAACGCCCATATGACATGTAGTCGTTAATCATATCCATGTCCATTTCAGGCGGGAAGTCGAAACCTTGGATTTGGATGCATAGCTGATGTTTGGCTTTGGAATAGCTGCCATAATAGAGTGATAAAGGGACATCCCAATAGGTGGGTTTTACAAGCTGGTCGGTTATGTTGAGTTTGAAACTAACATGTTCCGGGAAACCTAAATCGAAATTGTCATTGCTCTGTAGTCGCAAGATGAGCGAGACGGATTGATTGTTCAGGTTGTCAGCTAATACGGTGATTGGCAAGTAAGCGTTGACAGAGTCTGGTTGCAACGTGATATTTTTAGGCATATCACGATAGTGTATGTTTTCTTGAGCTGTAGAAGCTGGGTCAATTTCGAAGGAGATAGATCGTGTTTCTTTGGTGGAAGCACCGATGATGCGGACGGGGATGTTTACTACATCTTCGTTTTTTTCACCAGAAGCGAAAGAATAGGAAAGGCTGTCTCCATCTAATGTAGAACTGAAATATACAGCGCTCTTAGCTTCGAAAAGCATTCGTTCGTTTTTTTGGCATGCTCCTAAACATAATAGAGACAGCATACCGAATATGAGTGGATTATAAGTTTTCATAACAGTCATCAGTTAGTGAAGTTTGTATTTTCAGTAGGTAAGGGAAGGATGTATACAGCTTCCGGATCGGAAAGTGCTTTTTGAGTGATAGGAGCTACACTCATTCCCATGCGTTTATATGCAAAGAATGTTTGACCTTCTGCAATGCATTCTTTTGCGTATTCAGCAAGCAGTTTGGCTTGCATGTTTTCTGCTGTGATTTCATCGTTTGGAAGTCCGCGGTGATATTGCAGCTGGTTAAAATAATAGGTAGCATCGGTCGGGTTAGAGGCCGTTTCAGTTGCAATTAAATACATCTCGGAAACTTTGATTAGCGGGACACGTTCGCTATAGTTGTATTTAGTGATGAGATTGTCCGATCCAGAAGTTTCGACCCACCATAATCTGCGATAATCCATACTTAATGATGCGGGATAGATGTTATCAATAGTATTTCCTGTCAATGCGAGATAATTGGAGCTGGAGTTTGTCACGTTGAAATAAATATCGACAATGTTGTCTTCCAGTCCGACATCTTCAAGTGCAAAAAGATTTTCTTGCACGAATCCATTTTGATCGGCACCAGAAAGGTCTGCGCTGGAAATGAGGGGAAACAATTCGCTTTTGATAACCTCTGTTGCATATGTGAATGCTTGTGATTTACTTTCTTGGCTTCCTTGGTAAAGTAGTACACGTGCCAGTTCACCTGTCACGGCATAGTAGTTCATGCGATATTCGCGTCCTTTCCAGATGCCGGATAAATTTTCTAAGTCGTATTCATTATGCCGAGGTCCGTAAGGGTCGACTAGGCTTAACAGATTGCGTGCTTCTGTCAGGTCTTGTACGATGCGGTCTATAACTTCGCCAGTCGTGAGCCGTGGAAAGAGCTGGTTAGTGAGTTTGTCCACATAAGGAATAGCACTGCGATTTAGTCCATTGTTCATTGCCGGAGATGGTGCAAATAAACGGAGAACATCGAAATGTAAATAAGCACGTAATCCGAGTGCTTCACCTTTTATCAGTTCGTATTCGCCTTCCGGTAAGACGGATTTATTTTCTTCAATGCGTTCTAGCAAACTGTTTGCATTGGCTATTGCATTATATAAAGCTTTCCAAATGCCATCTTTCCGTTCTTCTTCACTACTATTTGTGTAGTCATAATTGTATGCGTAATAAAAGCTATGTAATGTGTTTCCAATAGATGAATAATATTGTCCAAGAGCATCCATATAGGTCATTGTCATTTGTCCGCCATAAAGAGTTTCGTTCGACATGGTGGCATAAATACCAATGAGAGCATCGCGCATGCCTTGTTCTGTTTGGAAGAAATCATCGGCTTTGAGCTCAGATTTGGGAGTGATGTCGAACCAATCTTCACAAGATGTCAAGGCAAACAAGGATAATAAACTAGTAAATATGATCTTTTTCATAATGTCTAAGTATTAAAAAGTAACTTGGGCTGCAATAGAAAAGTGCCGTGCATAAGGATAGTCTGTGCCCATTTCTCTACGCATGGTAGAGAATTGCATAAAGTCATTGGCATAAAATGTCAGTTTCAGATACTGGGCTCCAAACTTTTTGACCCAGTCTTTATCAAACGTGTAGGCAAGACTTAGCGATGATGCCGACAGAAGGTTGTCTTTCTCGACAAAACGTGAAGTTGGTCGAGTGGTAGATTGGTCGCTTATGCGTTTATATTTGGCTGGGATTCCAGGTGTCTGCCAACGGTCATACAATGCTCGTGAATCGACATTGTTGAAAGGATCTACGTTTTCTACTTTGTCTACAAGCGTTTGGTTATAAGCATATCCTCCAAAGCGATAATAGAAGTTTGCATTGAATTCCCATCCTTTATAATAGAGGTTTAGCCCAAAATTTCCAGCTAGTTTCGGGTCTGTGGATGCATACGGCACGTAGTCTTTTTCACTCCATTCGTTTGTGTAAGTACCGTCGCGTTTGATGAAGACTTCATTGCCTGTAGCAGGATCAATACCCGCCGAACGTACGACCCAAATCGTATTGATAGAAGCGCCTTCGGCGTAACGTACGTAAGGAGCTGTTGATTCTTCCGCATCCGCTTGTTCGTTGTAAGAATTCAGTCCAGAGGATATTTTTTTAAGTTTGTTTGTGTAGTGTTGTCCGTTGGCGAATATATTGGCAGACCAATCTTTGTTTCGGAAAATGTTCCATCTGACATTGAATTCATATCCTTTGTTTTGTGTTTCTCCCAAGTTTTCTTTGTAAGAATCAAATCCCAAATAACTTGCCATATCAACATCTACTAATAAGTCTTTTGAATTTTCAATAAAGTAATTGAAGTATCCAGAGAGACGGTTGTCAAAAAAGGCGAAGTCGACACCGAAATTATGTTTTTGTGTGCGTTGCCATTTTAAATCAGAATTTCCAAACGCTTTGATAACAGCACCAATGTAGCTTTGATAAGACAGATCTGTGTTGTATTGATACATCATGAGTGCTTGATAAGGATAGAAGTTCTGTCCGCCGGTGAATCCAGTACTGGCGCGTAGTCGTAGTTGATTGACAAGACTGGAACCTTTGAGGAAGGCTTCATTGTGGATGTTCCATCCGATACCGGCACTCCAGAAAGTACCCCATCGTTGTTCGTTCCCGAATTGTGACGAACCGTCCATACGTATGGAGCCATCTACGAAATAGCGATCATCGTAGCTGTAGTTAACGTTGCCGAAAAATCCCATCAAGCGACTGATAGTGGCATCGCCTTCCACACCATTGCCTTCCAGGAATCCAGCTCCTAATGATGGATGGTCGAGTTGTTGGTTAGGAAATCCGTAGATAGTATAACTGCTGTAATCTTCGTCTTCCGATGTGATGTTCCATCCGGCATTGACGCTGATAGCGTGTTTTTTGATGTAGGTGAAATAAGAAAGTACGGCACTGCCGTCGTATGATTCAGAAACCGTGTTGCCTTTTTGGTAACTTCCTTTATTTTCTTCTTGTTCAACGAAGTCCGTATGGTCAGCCGGCTTGAAAATATCTGTCGAACGGTTAATGCGCTCAATGGAGAACTGAGCTTTGAACTTTAGGTTCGACAAAATATCCCATTCTACGCTGAAGTTATCTACAAAATCGTCATATGTTTCTTGGTCTTTGGTGTTCAGTGTCGCATTATATAGAGGATTGCTTACGGCTGTTTGTCCGGCATAACCGTTGGTCGTTTCAAAGACGATTTGTTTAACTTGTCCGTTACTGTCATATGGGTAGTAATAAGGATTCATCAAGGCATATTGGCTGAAAGAACCATAAGGAGAGTTGTTTGAAGTTACTTTATCGTAGGTGATTTCGTTGCGAAATTTGAGGTTTTTGTAATTGTATTGCAACTTGATGCTTGTTCCAAGTTTTGTACGGTCAGACCCTTTCATCACACCATCTGTTTTGTTGTAGCTGAGGTCGACGCCATAACGGAAGTTTTCATTACCACCTTCTAACTGGATACTATGTTGATTGCTGACCCCCATTGACTTTAACGGCAAGGCGAGCCAGTCGGTGTCTACTCCTTGTTGTACAAGTTTTAAACGCTCATTGTAATCTGCACGATAGGCTTCTTCTACATAAGTGGCATTGCTTCCGGAATATAGGCCGGCCAACTGCTCGTATTTCAGTTTTTCGGCAGCATTGAGCAAATGATAATCTGATAAATCTGCTACTTCAGCGCTGACACTGCCGAAATAGTTCAGCTGTAGTTTGCCAATAGCTGGAGCTTTTGTGTCGATAATGACTACGCCGTTGGCTGCACGTGAACCATAAATAGCTGTGGCTGAGGCATCTTTTAGAATTGAGATGTTTTGAATACGATTCGGGTCAAGGTCGTAAATCTTTTCGACATCCACTTCAAAACCGTCGAGGATAAATGTTGGCAAGTTGGCTGAACCTTTATAAGTTTCACTCAAATTGCTTCCACTGGCGTCAGGCAGTGAGTTCATCCCTCGCACTTGCACGTCGGGTATTGAGTTTGGGTTAGAGCCTAAAGCAATATTGTCTACTAATTTGAATGAAGGGTCGAGGGCCGATAAGGTGGATAGTACGTTTTTATTTGAAATGGCAGCCAATTCTTCTCCACTATAATTTACGGCTGCACCTGTAAATGTCTGCTTACGTTGGGTATAATATCCGGTAACAACAACATCTTCAAGTGCATGAACATCTTCAGTAAGTGTGATTTTAAGCTCCTTATTGTCTTTAACAGCCACTTCCTGAGTTGTTGTTCCGATGAAAGAGAACACAAGGATGGGATTATTGCCACTAACTGTAATTTGAAATTCTCCATCTAGATTTGTACCAGCTACAACATCTGTATCTTTCAGCCGTACGCTGGCACCAGGCAGAGGTATACCATCTTTGTCTACAACAAGGCCCTTCACCGTGCGTTTCTTTACACTTTCTGCCTGTTTGATGATAATTTCCTTTCCTGAAATTTCATAAGTAAGGTTTGTGCCTTCCAAGCATTGGTCCAGGATTTCGCTGATGGCTTTGTCTTTTTCGTTTATGGTCAGGCCTTTGATGGCTTGGATGTCGGTTGTGCCATACATGAAGACAAATCCGGTCTTTTCCTGGATTTCCCAAATGACTTGCTCCAGAGAAGCATTCTTGAGGTTCAACGTGATGCGCTGGTCACTTTGAGCCAATACGTTCAGGCTGAATGCGCAGCATCCGGCCGCAATGAAGCAACGCTTCAAGCTTCTTGAAAATAGGTCGTGGGGAGGGACAAAACGATTCCTCCTACCAGCTTTTTCTCTCAAGTTTTTTTGATACATAACTTTTGATTGTTAAGTGATTGGGTAATTATGGTTAATTCTCTCTTATTTCATTATTGGATTGTGGCATGTCAGTGGAAGGATGAGAACCGGATGTTCTTTCCTGTAACCTTAAAATCTACCAACTCTGTACGTTTCAGCATGTTCAGTATAGGTTCCATCGAATTATATCGTTCGAAATAGGTTCCAATACGTACGTTTTTAGCTGCTTCGTCGGTAAATTCATAAGTAAAATCATACCAGCGGGCCAAGTAATGCAGGATGTCTTCCAGCCGTTCGTTGCGGAACAAGAAATGCCCTTCATGCCATGATACGTATTCTTTGGTGTTGACATGCCGGGTTAAAATCGTGTGGCTTTTTTTGTCATAGATAAGCTGTTCGTTCGGGCTGATTTCTTGTCCGTTCAGAGCAAGCGCACCGCTTTCGAGTGTGATTTGTATTTGTGGTTCGTCTGCATAAGCACGCAGATTGAATGATGTTCCTAGTACTTGTAGGGTGACATCACCTAAATCGACAAGAAACGGATGTTGCTTGTCTTTGCTGACTTGGAAATAGCCTTCGCCTTCAAATCTTACTTTGCGCGTATCACCTTGGAAAAACACCGGGTAGGTCAGGTCACTCTCTGCGTTTAAATGAATTTGTGTGCCTTCGGCCAGCGTGACATAGTATTCCATTCCCGTAAGAGTACGCACTTGGTTGTACACTAGCGTATCGGGCAAATTTTTGTCTACGGAGTATTTTAGGTTGCCGGCTTCTTGAAGAATATGGATGCCTTGTAGTTCGTTGTATATGCAGCGGTCATCATTGGAATCGAGGAGGATAATGTTTCGGTCGTTTAAAATGAGCTGGGCCGATGTCGTGCCGGCTGCAATGTTGTAGGATTGTGTTGTTGTCATCTGGACCTGGTGGTTTGTGTAATACCAAGCTCCTCCGGCTAAGCATACGGCACAGATGGCTGCTGCGGCGTAGTTTATCCATTTATGCCGCTGGAAGAATGAACGGCGGGAAGCTACCAGCCGTTTTTCTACCTCAGCCCAACGTTCTTCGGCAGGGAAAGTTTCCAGTTTCTTTTCGTTGTGCAGATAGCCATCCGGTCGGGTGAGTTCCTCCCATAATTGCTGGTGGCGGGGGTTCTCGTTGCGCCAGTTGTCCAGTTGGCGTTCATCTTCTTTTGAGGCATCCCCCAGCAATTTGCGCGACAACAGTTTGATTATGTTCCAGTCTTTTTCTTTCATATCAAGGTTAGGGAAAAAATAGCTTTGATATGGGTATAACAACTGAATGATGAAAATGGGGTAGCGCAGAGGGTTGTTTTTAGCATGAAAATCTCTTGTGGGCGGAAAGGAAGGTAGCCGACCGCGGATAGGAATCCGTGCGAGAGCGGAAAGGAAGCTAGCCACAAGCGGATAGGAATCCGCTTCTGCATCTGTTTCAACAGGTTTTATGGAAAGGGAATTTCATCGGCTCAGATGGATGAGCAAGAGCAGGATGAGGTGTTCTCGGAGCGCGTCGCGCAGTTTTTTATAGGCTGTTTTTTTCAATGAATGCACAGTCCCTTCCGAAATGTGGAGTATTTGGGCTATTTCGTGGTTGTGTTTGCCCATGAGGCTGAGCCGTATGATGCGTTGCATTTGTGTGGGAAGGCCGGACACGGCTTTGCGCACCAAAAGAAAAGTTTCTTGGCGGATGATTTCTTCTTCGATTTCGTAGTCGGACATGCGGGATGCTTGGTCGAAATTGTTGTCGATGTAAGCATCGTGTTTTAAAACGTTCAGGCAGCGGTTTTTTGTTGCCATGTAGAGGAAGCTTTTCAGTTGATGGATTTCGCAGAAGTCTTTGCGGCGTTCCCAATAAGTCAGCAAGACTTCTTGTGCGATATCCTTGCACGGTTCCGGATCGGCAATAAAACGCTGGGCATACACGCAGAGGATAGGGTAGTAGTCCTCGAATAGTTGCTTGAAAGCACGGATATTGCCATTTCGTATGTCGGTTATCAACTGGTCCATGCTTGCAAAAATACGGAAACTTATTCAGGTGGCAAGGGGATGGGGCAAGGAGTTGTAGAAATAAGGGAAAATGACAAGATTTTGTTGTATGAGGCAAATATGAAAAAAAGTTTTCTATATTTGTGTGTAAAAATGTAAGATGTTGTGAAATTATTTTATTGGTGAGTGATTTTCTATCAAATGTTTGGAAGAATATAGATAGCCGCAGGGAGTTTAGTTTTACCTGCGGCTATCAGCATTTGAAAGAAAGTGTAGAGTACTTATTTGGGTTCGTATGTCAGAAATAGGTTAGTCGGTCAGCGGATAGATAGGATCGGAATAATGATCACCACCCAATAGATTCATTGAAGCCAAAAAGCGTACTGACTTCACCTTGCCGGTGCCTGTGATAACCCGGGAGGGGGCAGTAATGGGACGTCCGCCATTCATGTCTTCTGAGGTACTGTAGAAGTAGAGTTTGTAAGTGTCGCCCGTCTGCGTACCTACAATAAGATCGTCGAAGTTAAACGAAGTATCATAACCGTATAACTCTGAAAGGAAGAAGTACTGGTTAGTTAGATAAGTGATATTCTCGCCTGCAGGAATGCCGGGGAGCGGAAACTCTCGTTCGTCGTTGCTTATCCAACTGTAAGCATAGAGCTTGTTGTCTTCCGAAATGGAATAAATATAGGTGGCAGTCCGCCGGTTCATAGCGATAATCTTGTCTTTGGCGATATGCAACGACGGATCCAACTTAATGATTTGCTTGATTTGTACGCCTGTAAAGGCAAAGCCTCCGTCGAGCAGAAGCAGATAGCGGTCACCAGTCGATGGCTGTTCACAAAGAAAATAAGCCACAACCGTTGGCGAATAGACGTCACCTGTTATATTGGCACCTGCCGAAATGCATTCAAGATCATTGGGATAGGTACTTCCGTCAGTGGTAGTCACGAGGGATGACGGTTGGAAATTAAAATTAATATCGCGCAAGGCATGTTCGCTGTTACTCCAATAAACCATCTCCTGACCGTAACTTACGGGAATAATGTAAGGGCTTGTTCCGTGTTCGTCAACAGGAAATCCGAGACGTCCACTATTGTAGTTAGTTCCTGATAGTCCTGTGCCTGCCGTACGTATGCCTGTGTTTGAGAAATAAACCGTGTGATTGGGAGCACGGAAAATGACGTACGGTTCCTCATTATTCATATTCCCAGCATAAAAGAGCGTTTCGTTATTAAAGACTTCCGTCAGCGATTCACTTTCAAATCCTTTGTAGTTATTCTCATTCGTGAAGATATGAACAAGGTTTCCGCGTGCCGTCTGATTGGTTTCCGGGTTGATAAACTCACCGGTGTAAACCAGCGATAAGTTACGCGGAGTTCCATTCATTGGAGCACCAAGTTTTTTGGTCAGAATGTCCTCGCTCAAGACACCTTCATTCCAAAGGTCTATGTCCGTATTGCCATTTGCCGTTTCCTTAAGGATATAGAATCCTTTAGAGAATGCGGTCGAGACACTGAGGTCCATCGTTGCCGTTTGAGAAAAACCGTTGCTTAACGAAGTAACCTCGAAAACTATATGATAAAGTCCCGAAGGCAAATTAACTTCATAATTCAAATCTTTGGTTGTAGCTATACAGTCCTTACGGAAACCGTTTTCCTGTTCCGAGGTATTGTCTGCGTAAATATACCAAGCATATTCCAATTGATCTTCGGGGTAATCAGTTGTAACAATCGGCTGTACATTTACAAAGTTTTGTGAGTAAGAGACCACTGCTTGATCGGCAAGTTCGGATATCTCGATATTACCCACATAATTGGAGCCCATGGCCGAATCATCGTCATAGCACGCCGAAAGAGTACATACGATTCCGATCAAAAGGTATTGAATGATTATTCGTTTCATAAACATTATTTTTTAGAATCTGATTTCACTTCCATCTTTTTCTTTATAAATATCGAGTCCAGCTTCTAAGCGCTTGGCATTTTCTTCCTCCAGCTTCAGGCGGAAGAACTCATTAAGATAGCTGAGATAGCCGACATCGCCACTGAGCAGGCTGCGGATGTAACTTTCATCCCACGCTTCACCTGTCCAGTCAATCATTAACTGATGTTTTACTGGTCCGTAAATGCCAAAGTATTGCTGCGACCAGTTGCTTGGCTCAAGCAAACGGTCAATAATATACAAAGTGCGCTCGGTCAGTCCGGTATAACCGGGTTTGAAGTACTCATTCTCGGCAAGGCGAAAAACCAGAGTAACATCATGTTCCTCTAATGAAGGATCGCGCAGTACGATAATTGGTACTTGCGTTTGATTCTGATTGGCAGGAACAAAACAACAACGTGTGAAGGCTGGATCGTCAAATGCCACATAATGCACGCCGGGAATAGCATCATCTTTTCCCGTACTGACTTGCTCTAGACGAATGGGACGATCATGGTCGGAAAGAAAACCCATGGTAGATACGTCAAACCACAACGTATCGGTAGTAATGCGTTCTGTCGAACCTGCACCGGCGGTAATGAACGAATAAGAGCTGGTGCGTTCGGCCTCAGTAACACGGTCGCTGGTCATGACTGCACCGGTATAATCAAGATAAACAAAGTTCAATCGACAATCGGTCGAGCTATAGGGCTCCAAATCCTGTTCACAGGCGCTGAAAGTCGCCAAGAGAGAGAAAAAGGCTATGGTTTGTATAAGTGTTTTCATTATTTTCCTTGTATTTAGTTGTTAGGATTATATTCGGTTCTCGGCAAGGGGAGTATGTATTCGTCTTCTGTCATAGGCTCGCTGCTCCACAACATCTGGGCTGTGTTAAAGCGTTTATATGTGTAAAACATCTGCCCCTCAGCAAAAAATTCTCGACGGTATTCGTTAAGAAGAAATTTCTCTCGGTCGTCAAGAGATGTAAAACCTGGAGTGTCGGGATCTTCATGTGCAAGCATGTAGGTACTGAAAAGAGAGTTGGCTTCTTCCAGCGAAGTTGTGCACTCCATGGCAATGAGATAGATTTCAGACAAGCGGAGCATTGGAATATAGGCAAACTTCAGCGAAGCATTTTCCACTGCATTCACATCCCAATAATATTTGGTCGTAGCAACTCGTATATTTCCGTAAGTATCCTTGAGATTTCGGTTCCACCAATTGCGATAACGATTATGAGCGTTGGTATTGACTCCGGCATACAACGCGGTAAGTTGATCTAATGTGATAGTCAGGTGGTTGCGCGAATCATACTGTACACTGGGATTGTTACCAATGAGATAGGTTTCTGAGTAAGTCATGACATTATATTTGCTCAGCCCGAACAAGCATTCTGAAGGACAGAGCTTATAACCGTTGACAAAATCATCGGCATCACTCAAAGTGATAACAGGATTACCATTAAGTTGAGCAGAAATGATTTCCATGGCGACGTCATAAGCTTGTGATTTTTCACCGATATAGAGCAACATACGTGCTTCGAGTGCACGCACTGCCCAATAATTCATACGAAACTGGCGATAGAGCATGAATTCATCAACCGTAGCCGAAGAACCACTGTTCAGGTTAGCGAATGAATATTGGAACACAGGGTCTTTATCAATAAGTAATGATTTGGCAGCCTCAATATCAGATTTCAGCTTGGCAACATAGGCATTGAAATCATAGTAAGGTGGTACCTCATAAATAGAGGTAGTCTCGGAGTAAGGTAATGACACCTGACGACTTCCTCCCGGTACCTCACCAAACAAGCGCAATACATCGAGCTGACAGTAGGCACGTATAGCGTACGCTTCACCCTCGATTATAGATCGGATGTCCGGATTTAAGATAACTTCACCTCGCTCTTCAACATTCTTGATAATCATATTTGCTTGTGCTACTGTATTAAACAGGGCTGCATAAACAGATTGAATAGCAGATTCGGCTGCCGACTGTGTATAGTCGTGGTGTTGAAAAAGCCAATCAGCCAAGCGATTGGTTTCGGTTTGTTCTGTAGGGAGGTCCCAAAAGCAAGCGAGCGACTCGCTGTAGGTCATACTTAGCTGTTCACCATAAATATTGCGGTCTGCCATGGTCATGTAGCAACCGACCAAAGCATCATAGAAGCCTTGTGCTGTGGAGAATTGGTCTTCATCTTTCTGCTCTGTATTGGGACGGACATCCAACCAATCATTGCAAGATGAAAACAAGGCTATCACCAAACATGTTATTAAGTATATTTTCTTTTTCATTTTGGTAAGTTCTTAAAGTGTTAGAATAAAAATTTCACGCTCCCTTGTATATTGCGAGCATACGGATATCCGGTTCCGCGTTCCATCTTGATAGAACCCCAATGGAACAGGTCCGACATGTTTACCCCGAAAGTAATAGATTGTACTCCGGCGTATTGACGAATCCAGTCATTGTCCCATCTATATTGCAGACTGACAGATTGAAGTTCCAGCACATTATCGTCCATCACAAAACGGGAAGTGGCACGAGTTGCCTCATTGGAGAAACCTTTAAAGAATGTATTGTCGCCCGGTTTGAGCCAGCGGTCAGTAAGAACGCGTTTGTCTGCGTTAGAAGAACGAAGGTTGTTTATAGGTATTTCCACACGATCCAATAACGTTTGATTATATGTCTTTCCACCCCAATAGCAACCGAAGGATACATTCAGGGTAAATCCTTTCCACATAAGCATGGTACCAAAAATTCCTCTATATAAAGGTTCGGAAGAACCTAAAAATACTTTGTCTCCTGCTTTCCATACATCTGTAATGTTGCCATTTCTATCCAAATAGATTTCTTTGCCTGTACTTGGGTCGATGCCCAAAGAACGCACGGCATAGATAGAGTTTTGCGGACGTCCTTCATAGAAAAGGTTGGCCACATCATAATTTTCATTGGTCAGCATAGTTTCGTTTTGCGATTTAATGGCCTCTGACAATTTGGATATCCAATTCTTGTCATAAACCAATTGGCCGGTAATCATCCAGTTGAGGTCTTTTGCCTGGTCGCGTATGATATATGCACTCAACGAGGCTTCCCAACCACGATTTTTCACCTCACCCACATTGGCCATATAAGATGAAAATCCCATAGAAAGAGGAATATTCATATATGACATCAAGTTCGATGTAGTTTTGGTATAGTAATTGAATTCACCTTTAATGCGTCCTTGCCACAAACCAAATTCAGCTCCGACATTAAATTCTTTGGTAGTTTGCCACGTAAGGCGCGGATTGCCCCATTCTGTCAATACGGCTCCTACCCAATTCATGTATTTATTACTGTTCTGATATTGATAAAGCGTTGCCGCACCAGAACCTGAACCTTCTTGCGAACCAGTAGAACCATACGACATTTTCAAACGCATGATGTTTAGCACTGGATTTCCGGCTAAGAATTTTTCATTGTGCAAATTCCATCCAATGCCGACACTCCAGAATGGTGCGTATTTTTTATCGGTGCCGAATGTGGAGCTTCCGTCAATGCGATAAGATGCATCTACATAATAACGTCCGTCATAGGTATAGTTTACGTTGCTTGTGAAACCAAGCATTCGTTTTGTCGACGAACTTTCTGTTGGAATGCCGTTTTGTGCATACTGACGTGCATTGCCAATGGACGTCATGTTCTCGTTGGAGAATCCTTCCAAATTGAAAGAGTATTTCTCCGATTCCGACTGGAAGATAGAATAATCCAAACCGGCATAGAATGAATGCTTTTCTTTGAAAATTTTGCTGTACGACAGAGTGATATTTCCACTATAGTTTAGTGAGTTTCCAATGCCATAAGTATAAGATCCTCTCCGAAGGAAACCTTCATCGGTGCTGTATTCTGGAGAAGTTACCGGATCGACCGTAAAATAAGAGTCTTTTGGAGAAAGGAACGTGTCGTTATGATTATTGTTGGTGGTGATACCAAATTGACCACGCAGGGTTAACTCAGGCAGGATTTTCCATTCCACAGAGAAGTTATTAGTCAGTTCTTCGTAGCCATTCTTATCGAATGAATTCAGCGACGCATCATATAGAGGATTGAATTCGCCTCCTGATTCTGACCCGTAGAAAGCATCGAAAAATTGAACTATTTCACCGTTTTCATCGTAAGGTGAATCATAAGGCTGTTTGGCCACATAGTCACTGAACATTCCGTAGTTGCTTTCCTGAGAACGAGTCACACCATAGGATGTATAGTTCTTGAAGATGAGATTCTTTACGGTATACATCAAAGTAATAGAACCGTTAAAAGTGCGACGATACGAATTCTTCATGGCACCTTCGGTATTTTTATAGTTTGTGGTGGCGCTCCAACGAAATTCTTCACTACCGCCTTCCAAACGCAGATTATAATGGGAACCGACACCTGTACGGATAGGTTTGCTAAGCCAGTCGGTGCTTTGTCCGGATAATACCCTGCGCAAACGTTGGTTGTAAACGCTCTGATATCTTACATCACTTTCAGGTATTTCAGAGCTATATAGTCCTAAATAGTTCTCCAAATACAGTTTATCTTTGGCATTCAATAAATCATAAGATGTCAGGTCTGGAGCCTCAATATCGATGCCGGCCTCAGCATTTACACGCAGCTTTCCGGGTTCTGGTTGTTTCGTCACGACAACAATAACGCCATTGGAACCACGTGAACCATAAATCGCTGTTGCCGCAGCATCTTTCAATATGTTTATAGATTCAATTTCCTCGTCGTTGTAGTCCATCAATTTTTCCAATGTAATCTCAAAACCATCCATAATGATAAGTGGCTGATTGATTTCATTGGAAGCCGTCTGATTAAATTCTTCTACACTCATGGGAAGAGACGAATTGCCACGGATATTGATTGATGGCAGATTATTCGGGTTACTACCGGCTATATTATTAATGGCAAAATTAATGGAAGCATCGATGTTCTTTAGTGTTTGTAACAGGTTTTGACCTTTATACATATCGAGCTGCTCACTCGTAATCGTCGACACAGCACCCGTATAGCTTTCTTTCGCTTTCTTAAAGATACCCGTCACCACGACGTCTTGCAGCTGTTGGGCATCATTTTCCAGCACGATGTGCATGTTGGAAACAGCATCGAGCGTTTGTGTTTTCATGCCGATGTACGACACTTGCACTTTGTAACCATTGCCGTAAGTGAAGTCACGGAAATCAAATTTACCATCAATGTCGGTGGCTGTGCCGAAATCGGTAGGCTGGTTGTTGGCGTCAAGCAGACGGACAGATGCGCCGATAATGGGCAAGCCGTCTTCTTTGGAAGTCACAGTGCCGTAAACATGTTTTGTTTGGTTGACATTTTTATTCCCTCCCTTGCGGATTATTACCGTATTGTCTACGATTTCATACGTCAGCCCTGTGTCTTTAAGCACTTCGTCGAGTACTTCCTTCAGAGTTTTGTCTTTCAGGGTGCAGGTAACAGGCTTTACGCCTTGCAAAATTTGTTTCTGATAGACAAATTCATGGTTGGTTTTCTCCCTCAAGTCGGAAAACACTTTTTCAATAGGCGTGTTTTTGTACGCCGTGTCAATGTCTTGGGCCGATAGCGGCATTCCTAAGACACCCAGCAGGATTAGGCTGAATAGCATTCGTTTTCTACTGTTCATAGCGTTTCATTTTGTTATTGATTAATTGGTCGTAATAATGATTTTCTCTCCTTGTACGTGGAAGCTGATTCCACCGCTCTTTTCCAAAATGGACAGTACTTCGGACAATTCGCTGTAGCGTGGGGCACTTCCTTTGAATACGGTGTTGGCCAGACGGCTGCTCGTGATTTCATAGTCGAAGCAATACCAGCGTGAAAGGTCTTGCATGATTTGTTCCAACGTTTGTTCTTCGAAGGAAAAACGTCCTTTGTGCCAGCTTGTTACGGCACGAGCGTTTACAGGCCGCACGACGGTGTATTGGTCTTCCTTTTGGAAAATGGCCTGATGCCCGGGGGTGAGCACAAGTTCCGCTTTTGTGTCATTGATTGGTTTGAGCGCAATACTGCCCGATATGAGCGTAGTGTATATGTTGGGGTCTTCATTGTAGGCGTGGACATTGAATTCCGTACCATAGACTCTCACTTCCATGCCGGCCGACTCCACGTAGAACGGGCGCAGGCTGTCTTTCTTTACCTTGAAATAGGCTTCACCGTTGACTTGCACACGGCGTTCTTTCCCGTCGAAGTTTTCCGGGTAGATGAGTTGTGACTCGGCGTTAAGCCATACCTCTGTGCTGTCTTCAAGCATGATTTTAAACTCTCCACCGCGAGGAGTCGTCAGTTTGTTGATTTGTTTTTGTTGGGCTTGAACGCTGGCCGCAGGTTGTTGTTTGGCTATGAGGTGGGCATTGTGCAGTGAATCCTCATTTAAGATAATAGATTGCCCGTTGCCCAGTGTAAGGGTGGCTTGTGTCTTTCCGGCCGGGATTGGAGGCAGTGTGGCCAGTGTGGCGGCTGGTTGGATGCCGGTATCGGTAAATAGGGGCTTATTCCAAAAGTAGCCGATGCAAAACATGGCTGCCATGGAGGCGGCTGTCGCCAGTGTGGCTGCCCAGCGTAAGCGTCGCGGACGGGCGTTGCGTTTGATACGTGCTTCCATGTCGCGCATGGGGCGCTTGCTGTCTACCAGCTTTAAACGTCGGTATTCATGCTCCAGGAAATGCAAGTCGGTCAGGCGTTGATAGCTTTCTTCGTTGCGGGGAGAAGCCTTGCGCCATTGTTCCAGTTCTGCACATTCTTCGGGAGTAATGGTGCCCAGGATGCTTTTGTAGATGAGCAGCGTGATGCGGTCGTTGTCTATATGGTTGTGCTTTTGCATGAGTGTTATTTTAGTTCCTTTTATACCCCTAAGACGCAAAGGGTATCAAAAAGGACAGTCTGGAGAGTCGTTTTTTCTAAAAAATGTTTAGTTTTTATTTCTGTTTCCTTATTTTTGCTTCACAAAAACATAAACAAGATGATAGCTGAAGAGGTTTTTACGGACTTTCAGAGAGGAAAAATAGAGTCGCTATATAAAAAGATGTATGGTGAATTGTTGCTGTATGCTTCTCGTCGGTTGGGAGAGAATGCTGCTTTTATGGCTGAAGACTGCGTGCAGGATGCTATATATAAGGTATATCAAATGCGCGACACACTGCATTCGGCAGCAATATTCAAGTCTTATTTGTATTCTTGCATACACAATCAGGCTGTTTCCATTTTGCGGCGGCAAGTGGCGCAAGAAAATTATCTGTCCAGACAAGAGGAGGATGATTATCAGAACAGCGTTTTGGAACAAGATGTGCTCGATTTGCTTTTTGAATCCATCCGTGCTCTTCCCGAACGCTATCAGCATCTTTTCGACCTAAGTTTTGAAAAGGGTTTGAAGAATGCCGAGATTGCAGCTTTGCTGAATGTGTCGGAAAGTGCGGTGAAGAAACAGAAGGCAAACCTCATCAAGCAACTTCGTAATGAACTTGTGCGGCGCACGGGTGACGACTATCTAGTGTTGCTCCTTTTGTTGTGGTTCGGCAAAAGCTGGTGATGATTTCCTTCTGGAAATCTTTTATTGTCTTATCGGGAGACTGTATGTGCTGGTTTTGAGATGATTAAGTTTGTGTATGAGTCCTTTGGATTAATGCCGGGAGCGGAAAGGAAAGTAGCCGAGGACGGAAAGGAAGGTAAGTAAGGGCCGAAAGGAAGGTTGGCACGGGCGGAATAGAGGGGAAGGTCCGGCACGTTTTATAGGCAGAAACATGAAGGCATGTCAAAACAGGATAGGGGCAAGTATGCAGGTGCGGCGACTCCGGGCATGTGATTGGAAACCAGCGGAATGGAAAATGCTCAGTTTCTTTGTTCGTTTAGGCATGCCTTCACGTTTTTGGGATGTCGGTGTGTTTATTTTGTTTTCAGCACATCGAACAAGTAGCTCAGTTTGACGGTGATGGACGAGTTGCCCGAACGACCAAAATAGTCCTTCTTCGTGTTGCCGAAGATGTCGGCCAATCCGTAATAGTAGCGTCCTTCCAGGATAAAGTGGCCGATTTTTGTGCTGAGGTCCAAACCTCCACCTCCGCAGATGCCGTAGTCGAACTTGTTTTCGGTGGCTTTGCCATACTGCTCGGTGACGTTGTTCGGGCGGTGGCTGGGGTCCCACGGAAAGCCGCCATAGGTTTCTTTTTCGTTTAGGAAGAAATTCATTTGAGGGCCTGCATTGATGAAAAATTTCACGCCGCGTTGTTCGCGTCCCCAGCCCATGTTGAACATGAAGGGGATTTCCAGATAGTTGGTCACACGCTGGTAGGTGTTGTTGCTTCCGTCTTCGATGACTTCTTTCCAGCCTCGTTGTGCCAGGTTGATTTCCAGTTGAACGGCACAGATAGCTGTGAAATATTTTTCGCAGGTGTAGCGTATGGTGACACCTCCGCATCCTCCCATAAGGAATGTGTTGTTGATGGTCGGGGTGAAAGTGACGCTACTCAGGTTGATGCCGCCGTTGACGCCGATGGCCAAGTCGCTGCGGTATTCACCAACCTGCGCCATGGCCGGCTGTATGCTTCCCAGGAAGACAAGCGTGCATAGCACGAAGATATGTTTTAGGTTTTTGTTCATTGGTCGAAGTCCATTTTAATCAGTTCGTGGTCTTTGGTGAAATGGATGAAGAACACTTTTTTATTAATGAACCCACCCCAGTTGCTCACACGTTCAAAACGGAAGCTGGTTTGGATGGGGGTCACACGGATATTGTCCAGATTGCGCTCCAGGTTGTCGCCATAGAGTGCGAGGCCTTTGAGCAGATAGTGCGCGGTCTCATATCCCAAGATGGCATACTTGGGATAAGTGTTGAGTATTTCTTTATGATACCACTGGCGGAATTCTTTTTGGAAATTTACCACGCTTACTGATAGGTTGTTGGCATAAAACGACGTGTAGAAATACGTGTCGAAGGTATAGAAGTCGTCCAGATGGTCGGTCGTATAGGTTTGCCATTCCGGATAGCCAAACAAGTGCATGCTGTATTTGTCGGGTGTTTCTTCGGTTTCCCATGAGAGTTTCAGGGCTTTCAGGTAGGGCAAGAGTTTGATGAGGGCAATATTGCTGCCTGAGGTCGGGATCAGGATGTTTTCCATGCCGGCTTGTAAGGCTTGTTCGATGCTCTCTTTGCTGTTGGCTTTGATTTCACGGAATGGGATGCGTTGGTCTTTCAGCTCTTGTTTGAATCCGCCGATAAACTCGCGCTTGTCGGTCTCTCCGTCACCGGCATCTACAAAAATGATGTTGTTGCCTCGGAACTTACGTAAGAAATGTTCGTAAACCTCCGAGTATAAATACGATTGTGGTGTGTTGATTTGGTAAAGATATGGATTGCTGAACACTTCGTCGCATTTCGATGTGAAGGGGACAATCAGGCGGATTTTATTCTTTTCGCTGAAAGCCGATATGGCGGGAATGTGAGTGGCATGTCCCGGGCCGATAATGAGGTCCATGTCTTTCATTTCCTTTCGGCTCAGGATTTGGTGCACGGTGGCAGCGTCATTCTGTGTGTCATAGGCATAGATGTCAAACGAAGTGCCGTTTTTCTTCAGTTCGTTGACGGCCATCAGAAAGCCTTGATAGTACTCCACCATTCGCATTTGTTCGCCTTGGTTCTCACCGTTGAGCATGAAGGGCAACATGACTGCTACACGCAGATGGTTTTTGCGCTTCACGCTAGAGTCGATGCGTTCGAACAGTTCGCTGTTGGTCGGTGTGGTGCTTTGTTCGGGAGTAGATACAGGCACGACGGGCATCTGTTGGTGAAACGGGATGCGGATGTATTTTCCCCGTTTCAGTTTTTCAGTTTTCAATTCCGGGTTGGCTGCAATGAGCTCTTCTTCTGTGATGCCATATTCGCGGCAGATGCTGTAAATGGTTTCACGCCGTTTCACTTTATGGATGTCGCGGTAGCTTTGCTGGGGGATGACGGCCGATTGGTTTGCCGGCTGGTCTGTGGAAATGGCCGGTTGGCTTTCACTTTTGTCTGCCGCCGGGATGATGATGACTTGTCCGCTGCGGAAGTTGTTTTCGCTCAGTCCTGGGTTTGCCTTGCAGATTGCTTCCACAGTGACATTGTAGCGTTGCATGAGTTGGTATAGAGTTTCTCCCGGTTGTATGGTGTGGAATTGGGGGCCTCCGTTGTGCCCCGACTGTGGGATGCGCAGTGTGTCGCCTGCTTTGATAATCCGGTCGCTGCCCGGATTCAGGCGCACGATGTCGGCCACAGACACGTTGTAAGTGGCAGCGATGGTCGTAAGGCTTTCGCCCCGTGCGATAGTATGCAGGAAATAAGTGTCAGATGTTTGTGCCTGGAGGCATATCGGCAAGCTGGCTAGCAGACCGATGAATAACCAGCGTCGTAGAAATTTCATGCTTGCTTGTTTTTAGGAGTTTTGATTTGTTCGCAAAAGTATAAAAACTCTCGTCATATACCTACGTAAAACGAAATATTCTTTCCTTCTGTGGGCGTAATCTCGTCGTTAAACATTATTTTTGCAGGAATTCTAGAATTATGATATGACAGACGAAACAGAAAAGATAAACGTGTACGGGGCTCGTGTGCACAATCTGAAAAACATAGACGTTGAAATCCCTCGAAATAGTTTGACTGTCATCACCGGGTTGAGCGGGAGTGGCAAGTCGTCTTTGGCGTTCGACACGCTTTTTGCCGAGGGGCAACGGCGCTACATCGAGACATTTTCGGCCTATGCCCGCAATTTCCTGGGAGGCATGGAACGTCCGGATGTGGACAAGATTACCGGTTTGAGCCCTGTGATTTCCATCGAACAAAAGACTACAAACAAGAATCCGCGTTCCACCGTGGGGACGACGACTGAAATATACGACTATCTGCGCCTTCTTTTTGCTCGTGCCGGGACGGCTTATTCCTACCTTTCAGGAGAAAAAATGGTAAAATATACCGAAGAGCAAATCATTGACCTCATACTTAAAGACTATGCCGGCAAACGCATCATGTTGTTGGCGCCCTTGGTGCGCACCCGCAAGGGGCACTATAAGGAACTTTTCGAACAAGTGCGCAAGAAAGGCTACCTGTATGTGCGTGTCGACGGAGAAGTGCGTGAAGTGACGCATGGCATGAAGCTCGACCGTTACAAGAACCACGACATCGAAGTGGTGATAGACAAACTGGTAGTGAGCCGGAAAGACGACAAAAGACTCACGCAGAGTGTGGCCACGGCCATGACACAGGGCGACGGACTGATAATGGTGCTCGACGTCGATACAAACACGGTGCGCCATTACAGCAAACGGCTGATGTGCCCCGTCACGGGCCTGTCTTACCGTGAACCTGCACCGCATAACTTCTCCTTCAATTCCCCCCAGGGAGCATGCCCGCACTGCAAAGGTTTGGGCGTTGTCAACTTGATTGACGTGGACAAAGTCATCCCGGACAAAAGCCTCTCTATCCATGAAGGAGCCATCGTCCCGCTGGGAAAATACAAGAACACGATGATTTTCTGGCAGATTGACGCCTTGTTGGAGAAATACGAGGCCACACTGAAGACACCTGTGAGCCAACTGCCCGAAGAGGCCATAGACGAAATACTCCACGGCTCGGACGAACGCATCAAGATAAAAAGCTCGCTGCTGCATTCCTCTTCCGACTACTTTACCACGTATGAAGGACTGGTGAAATATATCCAGATGCTTCAGGAAAGCGACGCTTCCGCCACCCAGCAGAAGTGGGCCGAGCAGTTTGCCAAGACGGCCGTCTGCCCCAGTTGCGGCGGAGCCCGCCTGAACCGCGAGGCGCTGAGCTTCCGTATCCACGACAAGAACATCTACCAGCTTTCCACGATGGACATCAGCGAACTCTATGACTGGATGCTCCACGTGGAGCAACACCTCGACCCCAAACAGCGGCGCATAGCCGAAGAAATACTCAAGGAAATCCGCACACGGCTGAAGTTCCTGCTCGATGTGGGCCTCGACTACCTGTCGCTCAACCGCTCCTCCGTCACCCTGTCGGGCGGGGAGAGCCAGCGCATCCGCCTGGCCACCCAAATCGGGTCGCAACTGGTCAATGTGCTCTACATCCTCGACGAGCCGAGCATCGGCCTCCACCAGCGCGACAACGTCCGGCTCATCAACTCCCTGAAAGAACTGCGCGACCTGGGCAACACGGTCATCGTCGTCGAACACGACCGCGATATGATGCTCAACGCCGATTACGTGGTCGACATGGGCCCGAAAGCCGGCCGCCTCGGAGGCGAAGTGGTCTTCGCCGGCACGCCCGCCGAGATGATGAAGACACACACGCTCACCTCGCAATACCTCAACGGGGAGATGCAGATTGACGTCCCCGCCACGCGCCGTCCCGGCAACGGACACTCCCTGTGGCTGCGCGGGGCAACGGGCAACAACCTCAAGGGAGTGGACGTGGAATTCCCCCTCGGGCGCCTCATCTGCGTCACCGGCGTGTCGGGCAGCGGCAAGTCGACCCTCATCAACGACACGCTCCAGCCCATCCTCTCCCAACACTTCTACCGCTCCCTGCGCGACCCCTTGCCCTACACCTCCATCGAAGGGCTGGAACACATCGACAAGGTAATCGACGTCGACCAGTCGCCCCTCGGGCGCACGCCGCGTTCCAACCCCGCCACCTACACGGGCGTCTTCTCCGACATCCGCTCCCTCTTCGTCGGCCTGCCCGAATC
>ERZ779889.938-NODE-938-length-32615-cov-4.020792_pt1 | contig 32615 bp, 31 predicted proteins | sample MGYA00511030_ERZ779889 | MGnify/ENA primary metagenome ERZ779889 (study PRJEB29588, sample SAMEA2160616) | human gut metagenome | biome: human gut; feature: human-associated habitat; material: faeces | place: Denmark | collected 2008/2010 ... | reverse complement strand
ATAAATCATAAGAGTCTTCCTTTCATACAGTATTTCTCAAGGCAGCCCCGGAGAACCCGAAGTTACCGATCTTACATTTGGATTATACCCAGATTTCACAGAAATGTCAAGAAATCCACAGGAAAATCGATCTGTGTTTTCCTGCGCTTCTTCCGTCATTCCGCCGGCCGCCGCAATGGCATCAACGGCACGGCTTCCCGTCGCAATTTCATGCAGACCCGGATTTAACACCGCACCGCTTACATAAACCGTTATTTTGGCATCTTCAATATTTTCCTGTATCTGCGTCTGCTGTTCTTCCATAAATGCGCTTTCCTCCCGCTGCTGCGGCCATAAACTTGCAAGCACGCAAAACAGTACAGCTACAGCAACGGCAATAATTTTTTTATTAAGCTGCGCCATTGGTTCAACTCCTTATAAAAAAATAAAACTCCCCGGATTGCTCCAAGGAGTTTTTTATTAAACCTATTACGGTTTTACAACGATATTGACCAGACGGCCCGGCACGCAGATAACTTTAACGATTTTTTCCGTATCTACCGTTTCTGCAACATGAGGTTCAGCAAGCGCCAGTTTTTCAAGTTCAGCTTTTCCTGCATCGGCAGGCACAACCAAACGGCCTTTAAGTTTGCCGTTAACCTGCAAAGCAATTTCAATGCTGTCAACTTTCATGGCTTCCGCATCAGCTTTAGGCCATTTTTCATTGTGAATGCTTCCTTCTTCGGAAATTACGCCGTGCCAGAGTTCTTCCGTAATATGCGGAACAAACGGAGACAGGAGTTTCAGCAAATTGGAAACAACTTCATAAATAAGACCTGCATGCGGAGTTTTAACTGCTTCTTTATAAGCATACAAAGCATTTACCAGTTCCATCATAGCACTGATAGCGGTATTGAAATTGAAGCGCTGTTCAATGTCATCCGTTACCTTTTTAATGCTGTTGTGCAGCACGCGGCGCAGATTTTTACCTGCTTCATCAAGTTCAGCAGTGTCATACTGCATAACTTTCTGAGCCAGAACATCCTGGTAATGGTAAACTATACGCCATACCCTGCCGAGGAAACGGAAAGAGCCTTCCACGCCCTGGTCGCTCCATTCCAGTTCTCTTTCAGGCGGTGCGGCAAACATAATAAACAGTCTTGCAGTATCGGCACCGTATTTACCGATGATTTCTTCCGGAGAAACTACGTTGCCGAGAGATTTACTCATCTTCGCACCGTCTTTAATTACCATGCCCTGAGTAAGCAGGTTAGTAAACGGTTCTTTGTAATCTACAAGGCCTGCATCATGCAGCACTTTCATAAAGAAACGGGAATATAATAAATGCAGGATTGCGTGTTCAATGCCGCCGATATACTGGTCAACAGGAGACCAGTAATTTACTTTAGCTTTGCCAAACGGCGCATCAGCATTTTTCGGGTCGGTATAACGCAGGTAGTACCAGGAAGAGCACAGGAAGGTATCCATGGTATCGGTTTCGCGTTTTGCAGGTTTGCCGCATTTCGGGCAAGTGCAGTTAACAAAACTTTCGGAAGTTGCCAGAGGCGATACAGCACCGGCATCAAACTTAACATCTTCCGGAAGCATTACCGGAAGCTGGTCTTCCGGCACAAGCACTTCGCCGCAGTCCGGGCAGTAAACGATAGGAATCGGAGCGCCCCAATAACGCTGGCGGCTGATTAACCAATCGCGCAGGCGATAATTTACGCGGCGCTGGCCAATGCCCATTGCTTCAATCTTGTCTTTAATTGCTTCCATGCCTTCATGCAGCTCCATGCCGCTGAATTCGCCGGAATTAACAAGCACGCCTTCTTTGGTTTCATAGGCGTCGGTCATATCTTCTAATTTAAGTTCTTTATCCTTGGGGTTAATTACAACAATTTTTTCAAGTCCGTATTTACCGGCAAACATCCAGTCGCGGGCATCATGCGTAGGTACGCCCATAACTGCGCCTGTGCCGTAATCGTAAAGTACATAGTTGGTAATCCAAATCTGCACTTTGCGTCCGGTAAGCGGATGGATGCAGTAGCATCCGGTGAACAGGCCTTCTTTTTCAGATTCACTGGAAGTACGTTCAATATCGGACTGGTTTCTTACGCGGCTGCAGAAAGCTCTGATTTCATCAGCCTTCGGGTTGTTTACGCACAGTTTTTCAACCAGCGGATGCTCTGCTGCAAGCACAACATAAGTAACGCCGTAAATCGTATCCGGACGGGTTGTATAAACAGGAATGCGTTCGCCGATTTCCGGAAAATCAAAGCTGAATTCCAAACCTTCGCTGCGGCCAATCCAGTTGCGCTGCATGGTTTTTACGCGTTCAGGCCAGCCTTCAAGAAGGTCAAGGTCTTTTAACAGTTCTTCTGCATAGTCGGTAATTTTAAAGAACCACTGTTCCAAATCTTTTTTTACAACTTCATGGTCGCAGCGCCAGCATTTGCCGTCAATAACCTGTTCGTTGGCAAGTACCGTGTTGCAGGTATTGCACCAGTTAACGGCAGATTTCTTTTTAACGGCCAGGCCGCGTTTATAAAACAGTTCAAAGAACCACTGAGTCCATTTATAATAATCGGGTTTGCAGGTAGTAACTTCACGGTCCCAATCGTAAGAAAGGCCAAGACGTTTCTGCTGGCGGGTCATGTTCTCGATGTTTTCCATCGTCCATTTTTTCGGCGGAATGCCATGTTTAATTGCCGCATTTTCAGCAGGCATGCCGAAAGAGTCCCAACCCATCGGATGCAGTACGTTATAACCGTTCATTGTACGGAAGCGCGCAACAACGTCGCCGATAGAATAATTGCGCACATGGCCCATGTGCAGGTTGCCGGAAGGATACGGGAACATTTCCAGCACATAGGATTTGGGACGGCTGCTGTCCATTTCAGTTTTAAAGGTTTTGTTTTCTTCCCAGTATTTTTGCCATTTGGCTTCAATATCATGGGGATTATACTTTTCTTGAATCATATTTTTCAACCTCACACAATAAAGCTTAAATTATAGATAATACCCTTAAAATTATATAGCTTACAGGATTTAAAGTCAATTATAAAAGCCTGTTGCTTACGCTAATATCGCCAAAGTGTAAAAAATATGATAAAATGGAAAAAAATTTTACTTAAGAAGGAAACAACATGAGTCTTTTTGCTATCGGCGACTTCCATTTATCCGGAGAACCGCCAGTTAAACCCATGGAGGTTTTCAGCCCGGCATGGGAAAACCATTTTGAAAAAATACGCCGCAACTGGCTTAATATGATTGCTCCCGATGATACCGTCATTATTTGCGGCGATACTTCGTGGGCAATGTCGCTTGAAAGCGCAATGCAGGATTTAAACCGCATTGCTGCATTGCCCGGACGCAAAATCATTCTGCGCGGCAACCACGATTACTGGTGGACTTCTTTAAAAAAAATGCAGCAGGCAACTAAAAATAATTTTATGTTTTTGCAAAACAATTTTTTTGCTTACAACGATATTGCAGTCTGCGGTTCGCGCGGGTGGATTTTGCCATCATCCGACAACTTTACCGATGATGACCGCCACATTTATGAGCGTGAAGGCATCCGGCTTGAAAATTCCCTTGCTGCCGCCAAAAACGCAGGTTTCTGCAAATTTATCGCCGCAATGCATTACCCGCCGCTTTATAAAGAGGAAGAAGTTACAGTTTTCACGGAACTTTTTGCCAAATACGGCGTAACGCACTGCGTTTTCGGACATATCCACGGGCAGGATGCCGCCAACGTATTTGAAGGCGAAACGCGCGGCGTTATTTATAAACTTGCCAGCTGTGATACGCAAAACTTTGTGCCGCAATTACTGCTGCCATAAAAAATTTTATAAAAAATCCGCATAGCCAGGCTGTGCGGATTTTTTATTGCTGCTGAGGCGCAGAGCAGTTATAAAAGGCTGCAAAACAGTTTCGTCACGCCGAAAAACTGCGCCTTCTTCCACAGTTAAATTCCCATCACATAAAGCAATGCCGCTGACCGATGCCCCGCTTTTAATGGTTATATCATATTTTGAAAGCAACAGCGTTTTGCCGAGTACTGCATTTTTACCAATTTCAATTTGCCCATCGCTGATAATAATGCAAAAATCAGGCATTTTAGTTCCATCAGCTACAAAAATACTCATTTTTGCAACAAGGCAGCCCTGCCCTTTAATGTTTTTGGAACTTGCGGCGATGTTTTTACTGTAATTGCCATCATCAAAATAAAGCGCACCGCTTAAACCAAGTTCTTCAAAACTTGTTTTGGAAGGAAAATCCAGTTCTTTAAACGGAGCAAACATTTCAATATCAAGGCTGTCCAAAATATCTCCCTGTTCCTGTATGTACGCCATACCTTCCGGCAAATTATCAGCACCGTTTAATTTTTTGCCTGCCGCCAATGTATAACTTCGGCCAAGGCGGATAACGTCCTGCGGCAAAACTATTTTAAGCTGTTCCAGAGCAAAACTCTGCCCACCGGCAGCAGCACTTATTACATAGCGGGTGATATTGCTGTTTGTTTCAGCAGTAATGTTCGCCGTTAAATCATAACCGCCCGGGTAGAGTTTATACGCAGGCAAATTTATGCCTGCCTCCGGCAACATAGTATTTTTAAAGTCTGATTTGGCAAGCGCCTGTACCGCAAACTGCAATTGCCGCCGCAAAAGCCGCTGCTGCACTTCTTCTGCTTCCTGCCGCGCCCAGTAGGCCGCTGCATGCAGACATGCCGCAACGCATAATACACCGGCCAGTATGGCAACGCCAATGCCGCCGCGTGCGTCTTTTAAAATTTTCTTAAAAACTGCCATTTGCCAAAACATATACTTCTGTAAATTTTTTGCTTCGCCCGGTAGCGTTATCCTTAATCTGCATAATAACTTTTATTTTATCTGCCGCTATTTGCTCGGCCTTTAAACTTTCAAGCGTAACTTCCGCCAGCGAAAGTGGATTAACGCCGCGCGAAGAATTATATTTAATTTCCCTCGCAAGCGTGCCGCTGCTGCGGTAAAAAGTTACCTGCCTGTTGCCGCGCGTTTCAGAGCAAATGATTTTATCATTGCTTCCGGAAGTTATTTTTATGCCAGATGTATTCAACAGCATTTCCTGCTCAATAAAACCCTGGCTATAGCGTGCGGCACGGTACAAAAGCAAATCACTCTGCAAATTCCGCCATGAACGCGCAAACCCGTCCAAGCCATTATACATAACTGCAGCGGAAATAAAAGTTACGGCAAGGGCAATGCAGGTTTCAGCAAGCAAATAACCCTTATTGTTCACTTATCGTCACCACGCCTGCCGCAATCTCTCCCGCCGCATTTTTTACTGTTACATAGCAAAACGGCACGGATATGCCGCTGCAATAAAACTCCTGCCGCTCAATGATAAGCCCCATTTCAGCAAGTTCATTATCATCATAAGCACCGGCGGCCGCATTAAACGCTGCAAGCTGTTCATTGCACTTAATAAGCAGTTTTACTCCGCTGCCATACGCAGCCACTGCGCTTGCACATACTATAGCGGCAGCGGCAAGACACACCATAACTTCCGTCAGCAAATAACCTTTGCCGCCCTTCATTTAAACACAACCCTTCCGGTAACAGGCTGTACCTGCAGCCAATAGCTGATGTTTTTATCATGGCGGCATTTTATTATATAATTAACCGTCTGCGATGGCGCTCCCTCCTGCGAAAACTGCAAAGCGTTAAAATGCTGGTTAAAATATAAGCCGCTGCTCTCGTTGAACTTTCTTGCAAGAAAAATATCTTTGCCGTGATAAATACGATACCCGCCTTTATCCGTATCCATTTCCAAACGGCTTCTGCCGGATGTATCATAAAAACAATACTGCTGCAATGAGGCAATATCACCTGCCATTTGCCCTGCCGCCTGTTGAGCCTGCATTCTGTACAGATAACCGGACAGTTTGCTGTATGCAGGCGCTAAAAAAGCAGCAGCCAATACAACAAGCCCTGCTGCTGCCAAAACTTCAAGCAGCCCAAAACCTTTATTCTTCAGCCGCACTACTGCCATCAGAAGTTATTACTTCACCGGCTGCATTTTTACCGGTAAGCGTATAAGTTACACCGGTAGAAGTATAGCTTAATTCATCGCCAAGCGCATCTTTTAAATCTTTTCCCGGTGCAATATACTCATCGTCCAGTGCTTTTAAATCGGTAGGATACGTTCCGTTATCCATTTTGTACAACACTATGGCATTATCAATTGTTGCCAAATCACTCTTTAGCTTGGCATTTTTAGCACGGTCGGCAGCACTGTCCAGCGAAGGCAGCAGCATAGCGCCCAAAATACCAAGCAAAGCCACCACTGCCAAAACTTCAAGCAAAGTAAAACCGGCATTGCTTTTTAACTTTTTAAACAAAATACAACCTCCAAATCAATAATCAGGCAAACTGCCTGACAGGGAAAACATAGGTGCAGCCACACCGATAATAATTGCTGATACAAATCCTGCTACAAGCAAAAGCAGCAAAGGCTCCATTACAACTTTTAATTTTTTCAGCGTATCATCAAAACGTATTTGCAAAAGTTCGGAAGCACGCGCCAGCATCTCAGGCAGCCGACCTGTTTCCGCGCCTACGCCGATAAATTCCACGCTTAACCCGCTGAACAGGCCGTTGGCATTAACAGCTGCCTCTGCCGGATCCATGCCGCGCAGCACATCATTGGCAAAATTTTCCGCCTGCCGCATAAGCACAGCATCCCCCAATGCATTTCCTGCAATCTGCGCTGCCTGCGGCAAAGCTATGCCTCCGTGTAATAATAAAGCCAGCACTTTGTTAAAACGTATTTCGAGATACGTTTGCTTCTGAGCTTTTAAAAACGGCACACAAAACAGCAGCTGTACAAATTTTCCGCGTTGCTGCCACACGAACAACACAGCAGCAAAAAACGCACATAAAAACACCGGCATATTTTCCGCCACAGCCGCCTGTAAAGCAAACAATAAGTTTAAATAAGGCGGCACTTCAGCATTCATAGAAGCATACAAACCGGCAAACAGCGGCAGAACTTTTACAATAAACATCAGTGCTACAACTAACGAAACAGTTAAAAGAAAGAGCGGATACAAAGATATATTTTTTATGTACCGTTTCATTTGTGCCTGCAGCTGATAATATTGTGCAAGTTCTTCAAGCATTTCACACAAAATGCCGCCTGCTTCTCCTGCCGATATTACCGCCTCAGCCAGGCTGCCCCACGCATCCCTGCTATTTTTTACACAAGCGGCAAGGCTTTCGCCGTTTTCCAGCCCGCGTTGCATTGCTGTACATAAGCGTGCGGTTTTAAGCGGCAAACGTTCCTCCAAAACCTGTAACGCTTTTAATACAGGCAGCCCGCTTGCAAGCATCAGCGCAAGCTGACCGAAAAACACCGCTTTTTCTTCATCAGAAAGCCGCTCCTTTGGCTGCGCCAGAAAATTTTTAGCATTAATGCCGGTGTTTATGCGCTGCAAAAAAGTTAAGTAACCATAATTGCTGCGCACAAAAGCCGCTGCTTCGCTTTTACTGGCGGCAGCATATATGCCGCTGAAACATTGCCCGGAATCATTTACAGCCTTCCATTTGTATTGCTGCACCAACCGTCCCCCTTTCCAAAGCTTTCATATTCTCTTTTTTCATTCTGCTTCCCACAAATTTGTTTTAATTTTGTAAACTATTTGTGAATTTCATGCTATCTGCTTTTTATAAAATAAACATAAATAATAAAACACTCCGAAACAGCATTGTGCTTTAACGGAGTGTTTTTTATGAGCTTGTTTTGTTTAATTATAACTTAAAGTATCAGCCCAAATTACAATTATAAAAATCATAACGACTTTTAATCTGTACCCGGCAAAATAAAAATTTTTATTCAACAAGCAGCAAACCAAAATGGTTCTGCACTTCATTCTCATCTCGCAGCGTATGAATTTCAAGCCCATTAGCACGAACGGTAGCAAAAACATCTATGCCGCAGGCTTCCATGGCAGGAACCGTTTTTCCCGGAAAATTACAGTATTCGGGATTGCATTTTAAACAATGCTTGCAAGGGCCGCTGCCAAAAGCAATAACTTTATAATAATCATCAATAAACATTTCTCTCGCCACTTTTACGGCAAGCGGAGTAACAATGCTCATATCATGGCAGCGGAACAAAAGCCCGTAGCTGTAACAATCTATCATTTCCTGAGTTTCTTTCCATGTAGGGCAATTGGGAGGGCAGCAGTGGCTTTTTCCATAAGTATCACAGCCATATTTGCAGCGGTAAACAGTCCATGCTGCCGTCTTAATTGTTTCGGCTTTAATTTTTATTGCCAAATCGGCGCCGCCTGCTTTTAAAAGCTCAATATATTTTTCCATAACTGCATTCCCCCAAAAAGTTAATTTTTTTATATTTTAACACAGGCTGATATTTCTTGAAAAATAAAAAATCCTGCACCAAATTTTCATTGGTACAGGATTTTACTGCATATATTAAATTTCAGTCAACTTTACATACCTTTGTTATATTTAAAGCTGTCGAGCGTTGCTTCAATCTTTTTCGCCAGACTCTCCGGAAGCCCTTCAATATTAACATTGAGGAAGCCGCGGACAATAGTTGCCGTTGCATCGTCCTCGCTCATGCCGCGTGCCATAAGGTATTCAATTTCTTCCGGGTTAATGCGCCCTACGGCAGCTTCGTGGCTCATTTCAGCATTGCCGGTCTGCGCGTCAAGTTCAGGAATGGCATAAATATAACCCTTGTTGCTCAGCATAAGGCCATCGCATTCAAGATGCGCACGCACGCCTTCCACCTTGCCAATCATACAGCCGCGGTTAATAACTTCGCCGCCGGTAGAAATAGTACGGGTAATGGATTCTGCCTTGCAGCCTTCTGCGTTCAGCACAACTCTGCCGCCAATATCAAGGTGCGAGCCTTCCGGTGCTACCAGAATGGAGTTTAGTCGTGCCACAGCGTCTTTGCCGTTTAAATGCACAGTAGGATACATCTGCACGTCTTTGGCTTTTTCAATGGAAACATAGTTGGAAATATACTGTCCGCCTCCTTCAACCATGGCCACAGTACGCGGGCGCACAATTACGTTTTCGCCCCAGCTGTGAATCATGGTAAAGCTCAGTTTGGCATTTTTGCCGATATACATTTCGCTGATGCCGATATGCATGCCGTTTTCAACTTCATGTGCGGAAGTACAGCCGGAAATAATACTCAGTTCCGCGCCGTCTTCAATAATAATTATATTATGCACATGCTGAAGCTGCTGGTCATGGCTGATGCACATGCATGCCTGCAAAGGCACAGCTATTTTTTCGCCTGCGCGCACGCGGATAAAGTAGCCCTGTTCTTTCTCCAGAGCAGTTTTGGCAGTATATTTATCCGTATCCGGCTGTACAGCCTTCCACCAGTATTTTTTTACCAGTTCCGGATATTTTTCGGCTGCTTTGCCGGTGCTCATCAGTTCAAGCGGAGTCTGTTTTTTTACTTTTATCTCAACTGCATTGTTATCAAGCTGCACAAAAGATGCGCTGCGGTTTTCTTCTTCCGCAGTGCCGGTTTCGATACCGACATATTCCAAACGGTCGCGCGTTGCCTGCGAAAGTTCATCCACGCTGTTTACACGCGCTTCGTTATTATCATCATAAGCGTTTAAATCTATATCATTGCCATAAAGGGCTTTTTTATCAAGTGCTGCCGTAAGTTTTTCGTTATTCATTATTTATTCACCTCGCATTTGCCGCGTCTTACGCAAGTTTCGTAGCCTGCCTGACCGATGCAGTTCAAAACATCCAACGGGTCGCCGCAGGCACAAGTCATCTGTCCTTCATAAAGTATATGAGCGTGGCTTGCCGGAACATATTTTAAAATATGCCCGGAATGGGTAATAATAAGGCCGCTGCGTTTGCTGTCAAGCGGGTTATGTTCCATACCATGGTTTTTAATGCAGCACTGCCTGTCGCAGCCTACACCGCCGCAAGGTTCCGTATGCAGAATATAGTTTACAGCCTTGCCGACAAGGGCGATATTTTCCAAATCGACGCCGCTTTCCGGTTCGTCCAATAAAAGCAGGTCAGGGCTTTGCGCCATAAGCTGCAAAAGTTCACAGCGTTTCAATTCGCCGCCGCTGAAACCATCGTTTACGCTGCGGTCAAGGAACGTATCCATGCCCATCCACTTTGCCATAGTTTCTGTTTCTTCCGGCGTTGCGCCGCAAATTTCAACCATTTTGCGCAGGGAAAGTCCGCGAATCGTCGGCGGGCGCTGAATCATTACGCCAACACCGAGCCTTGCTCTTTCATCACAGCTCATATCAGTAATGTCCTGCCCTTTAAAATAGATTTTGCCTTCTAAAATTTCGTAACGGTCAAATCCCATAATTGCACCGATAAGCGTTGATTTGCCGGTACCGTTAGGGCCGAAAAGCACATGCACCTCGCCCGGTTTAATATGCAGATTAATATCGTTAAGTATTTTGCGTCCGCGTACTGCTACGGACAAATGCTCTATTTTTAACACTTCATTTACCTTCTTTCTTAAGGATTTGCATTGACTGCGTTACCATTATAACATAGGTGCGCCGTTAATTCCATACTTTTTTTGTAGGAATTTGCAGATAGCCTTTTATTTTTACTTGTGCTACAATAATAACAACGCTTTTTATTACTAGCAGGAGGTCATCATGCATCAGTATCTTTTTTATATTGGCGATTTTCCAATCCGCATGTACGGCTTGGTTTTATGTATGAGTATTTTTTTAGCAACCGGCGTTGCCTATTTTCTGGCAAAACAGGACGGCCGCTGGCACGAACATGTTGTTGATATTGGTATTTACGGCGGTTTTGCCGGGCTTATCGGCGCACGCCTCTGGGATGTATTCTTTTTTGACTGGGATTATTACCAGCACCACCTTTTGGAAATTCCCTTTGTATGGCAGGGCGGCATGGCAGTGCAGGGCGGCGTTATTGCAGGTGTTTTAACGGGCATTTGGTACTGCAAACGCCACAACATAGACTGGGTTGCCTTTGCCGATATTGTAACGCCTTCCATTCTCATAGGGCAAGCAGTTGGGCGTATGGCAAATCTCCTAAACGGCGATGCGTTCGGCACGCCGACAGGCGGCAATTTCGGCATTCTCTACCCAGTCGGCACGCTGGCACACAAAACCTATGGCGACCAGCCATTATGGCCTGCCGAAATTTGGGAGGGACAGCTTGACGTTGTTATTTTTGCGCTGCTGTTAATTTTCCGTGCTTGCGGGCACGCCCGCGGTCAGGTAATGTGCCTGTACGTCATGCTTTATTCCGTTGTGCGCTTCGGTTTAGAAATGCTGCGCGGCGATTATGTTGAACCTTTTATGTTTGGTTTAAAATCGGCGCAGGCAACAAGCCTGATATTCTTTTTAATCGCGCTTGCCGCCTTTATTTACTGTGGAGTAAAAGATAAAAAAGCCAAAGCCGCAGCCAAAACTCTCAAAAATAAAAAATAACAATGACATTAATTTTATCCTGAACAGCAAATATTTATTTAGTGGTAGTTTTTTCACAAACTGTTCAAAATCAGTCTATTTGTTTGTCACAATTTATGTGTATAATAAAAGCATAGCAAGTGAAAACTTGCTAAAACCCTTCCCATCAAATTCATCATAAACAGCTTTCCTAGAGAATGGCGCTTGCACTAATCCCCTGCAAGCGCTGTTTCTCTTTATACGCGCAATTACCGGCATATACCGGTAATTTTTGTTTTATAATCTGTTTATGTAATTTATAATATAACTAACACAAATTACAAGATGGTAAAATCATGCCTGTTAATGAAATTCTGCAAAAAGCAACCAGCGAATTGCAGCAACTGCCTCTTGTTAAAGCCGTTGTACTCGGCGGTTCACGTGCTATCGCTACGGCAACCGATAATTCTGATATTGACATTGGCATTTATTATGACAGTATTGACTATAATATGCTTAATAACGCCGCCGCACGCCTTGATGATGAGCACCGCAGAAACCTTATCTGCCATGAAGGCAAATGGGTTAACTGCGGAGGCTGGCTGGTAATCGACGGCATATATGTTGATTTAATTATGCGTGACTACAATAAAGTTAAGAGCATCATCCAAAGTTCCGAAAGAGGCTGTTTTTCAGTAAATTATCAGCCTGGGCACCCTCATGCTTTTTTAGATATCATGTACCGCAGTGAACTGGCATCATGCCGGATACTTTACAAGTCAGACAGTGAATTTATTAAAACAAAACAGCAGACAGAACAATATACGCCTGCTTTGCAAAAATCTTTAATGGGTTTCTTTTTATTCGGTGTACGATGAAGCCTCAAACTTATGCACATCCATAAAATAAAAACCTGCGTTTTAAACGCAGGTTTTTATTTTATTGTTACTTAATTATCTGCCAAGGCGGCTTTTAAAATCATTATAATTAAATTTTTTAATCAATTCAAGCTGCCCTGCTTCTGTATATGCGTAAATGGCAGGTAAAGGCATGCCGTTAAAGGTATTGTTTTTGCAGGTAGTGTAAATTGCCATATCACCAAACAGCAGCATATCGCCTTCGGCAAGCTGCGTGTCAAAACTGTAATCACCTATAACATCTCCGGCAAGGCAGGTTTGGCTGCCCAAGCGGAAAGTACAACTTTTTTCTCCGGCATCACCGGCGCCATATAACGGCGGACGGTACGGCATTTCCAGAACATCCGGCATATGGCAGGCAGCACTGGTATCAAGTATCGCTATATTTGTGCTGCCGTTTTTTATCACATCAAGCACGCGCGTTGCCAAATAACCTGCATTTAAGGCACAGGCTTCGCCCGGCTCAAGATACACAGTTACGCCCCATTTTTGCTGCGCATAATTAATGCAGCTTTCCAACAGGCTGATATTGTAGCCGGGACGGGTAATATGATGACCGCCGCCGAAATTAAGCCATTTCATTTTGGGCAGTACATCACCAAAACGCTCTTCAACGGCTTTTAAGGTTATTTCTAAATCATCGGCATCCTGCTCGCACAAAGTATGAAAATGCAGTCCGCCCAGCATTTCCACAAGCTCCGTTGTCATTTCACTATCCCACTGCGCGTGCGTTGTGCCCATGCGGCTGCCCGGAGAACAGGGGTCATAAATAGCATGGCCTTCCTGTGTGGAACACTCCGGATTAATGCGCAGCCCTACACTTTTGCCCGCTTTTTTGGCAGCAGGTGCAAAACGTGCCAGCTGCCGTGGTGAATTGAACACAATATGCCCTGCATATTTTAAAAGTTCATCAAATTCATCTTTGCGGTAAGCAGCGCAGAATACATGCACTTCTTTGCCCGGCATTTCTTCTGCGCCAAGGCGGGCTTCATATAAACCGCTGGCTTCTGTACCGGCAAGATATGGCGCCAGCACGGGGTATAGATTGTAGTTGCTGAACGCTTTTTGCGCCAGCAGAATTTTACAGCCGGTGCGCTCTGCCACGCCTGACAGAATTTCGCCATTATGCTTTAACGCAGCTTCATCTAAAATATAGCAGGGTGTAGGCAGGCTGCCAAAAACATTCTGCGGAAGCTGTCCGTGCAAACCGGCAAAAGGAGACCGGTTATCAATACGCTGCTCCATCAGTCTACCAGCACCGGTGCATAGCTTTCGCTTCTGGGCAGGCCATATTTATCAAGAGCCTCCAGGAACGGATCCGGGTCAAATTCTTCTACGGTATAAACGCCGGGTTTATTCCATTTGCCGGTCAGCAGCATCATTGCGCCGCACATTGCCGGTACGCCGGTGGTATAGCTTACGGCCTGGCTGCCAACTTCCTTGTAGCATTCTTCATGGTCGCAGACGTTATAAATATAGTAGGTTTTGTCTTTGCCGTCTTTTTTGCCGGTAAAAATACAGCCGATGTTCGTTTTGCCTTTAGTACGCGGGCCAAGGCTTGCCGGGTCGGGCAGCAGCGCTTTCAGGAATTTAATCGGCACAATTTCATGCCCTTCAAACATTACTGGAGTTGTAGAAAGCATGCCCACATTTTCAAGGCAGCGCATATGGTCAAGATAGCTCTGGCCGAAAGTCATGAAGAAACGGATACGTTTTACTTCGGGAATGTTCAGCGCCAGGCTCTCAATTTCTTCGTGATGCAGAAGATACATATCTTTATGTCCAACCTGGTCAAAATCATACTCACGTTTAATACTCATGGCAGGAATTTCTACCCATTTGCCGTTTTCCCAATAGCTGCCAGGGGCAGATACTTCGCGCAGGTTAACTTCCGGATTGAAGTTGGTGGCAAAAGCATAGCCATGGTCGCCGCCGTTGCAATCCAGAATATCGATAGTATCAATGGTATCAAATTCGTGTTTTTTGGCATACGCGCAGTAAGCCTGGGTTACGCCGGGGTCAAAGCCGCAGCCAAGCAGTGCGGTAAGACCTGCTTCTTCAAATTTTTTGCGGTATGCCCACTGCCAGCTGTAGTCAAAATATGCGCTGAAGCCAGCTTCTTTGCAGCGTTTTTCATAAACTGCACGCCATTCGGTGTCGTCGGTATTTTCCGGTTCGTAGTTAGCGGTATCCATGTAATTTACGCCACAGGCAAGGCAGGCATCCATTATGGTTAAATCCTGATACGGCAGGGCAATGTTCATTACAAGGTCGGGCTTGTATTCGTTAATCAGTGCTTTAAGCTGTTCAACATCGTCAGCATCAATCTGTGCAGTAGTAATTTTGGTTGCAGTTTTGCCTTTCAGCTCTTCTGCAAGTTTATCGCATTTTGCTTTGGTACGGCTGGCAATGCACAGCTCCGTAAATACTTCGCTAACCTGGCAGCATTTGTGGATAGCAACGGTAGCAACGCCGCCGCAGCCGATAACAAGAACTTTACTCATTTTACCACTCTCCTTTAAATTTTATTTATGCAATGCTAAAATCAATTCTCTTAAAACTTTGCAGGCCGTCGCCGTCGATACGCCGCTGGCATCAAGCATCGGCGCCAGTTCATTCACATCTGCGCCGATTACGTTTGCCGTGCACACGCAGCGCAATGCATCTAAAAGCTGCATAAAACTCACGCCGCCTGCTTCCGGCGTTCCGGTGCCTGCAAATACGGAAGGATCAAGGCAATCCAAATCTATCGTAAAATATATGGGCGTGCCCTCAGCTTTAAGCTGCGCCACCGTTTCTTGCAACCCATCAAAATTAAACTTCTGCATAAAAGTATGTTCTCTGGCAAAAGCAAATTCATCGCGCTCACCGCTGCGGATGCAGAACTGATGAATTTTACCATCGCCAACCAGTTCATGGCAGCGGCGGATAACGCAGGCATGGCTTAACTTAGCGCCAAGGTAATCGTCACGCAAATCTGCGTGCGCATCAAAATGAATGATATGCAAATCAGGATATTTTTTTACTGCAGCACGCACAGCACCCAAAGTCACAAGATGCTCACCGCCCAAAAGCAGCGGCAGTTTTCCGTCAGCCAAAATCTCATCCGCACGGGCTTCAATATCTGCCAGAGCAGCTTCCGAACTGCCGAAGCATAATTCCATATCGCCGCTGTCAAAAACCTTGCAGTCCGTTAAATCGGCGTCCTGATACGGGCTGTAGGTTTCAAGCCCAAAACTTTCGTGGCGCATTGCCGCCGGGCCAAAACGCGCACCCGGGCGGAAACTGGTGGTAGAATCAAACGGCGCTCCGTACAGCACAATGCCAGCTTCGTCATAACTGCTGTCGCAGCCGATAAATGTTTCCACATTAGGCTTCATTGTCAGTCCTCCACTTCCTCAAGCATTTCTTCCAAAAAGGCGGGCAGGTAAAACGCGCCTTTATGCAGTCTTGTAGTGTAATAACGGGTATGCATATTAAGCGCATCCCAGGCTGCGCTGTCCAAATCATCCAGCGGATGGTATTTTTTGCTGGCAAAGCCAAACAGCCAGTAACCTGCGGCATAAGTGGGAATATGCGCCTGATACACCCTGCTGATAGGGAAGGTATTTACAATACGTTTATGGCTGCGCTGCATAGCGGCAGCATCCTCAGCGTAAAACGGACTGCCTTGCTGGTTAACCATAATGCCGTCCTCACGCAGGGCATTATAGCAGCTTCCGTAAAACTCTCGTGTAAACAAGCCTTCCGATGGGCCGAACGGGTCGGTTGAATCAACGATAATCAAATCGTATTCTTCTTCGCAGCGGCGGATAAATTTCAGCGCATTGCCAAAATAAATATGCACGCGGCGGTCATCCATGCGGCAGGCATTGCTCGGCAGATAAGTACGGCAGGCTTCAATAACCTGCGGGTCCATTTCCACAAGGTCAATGCGGCGTACCCGGTCATAACGGGTCAGTTCACGCACTACGCCGCCGTCGCCAGCACCAATAACCAAAATATCCTTAATACCCTGATGCACCGCCATAGGCACATGGGTAATCATCTCATCGTAAATAAATTCGTCCCGTTCTGTCAGCATTACATTGCCGTCAAGAGTCAGCACGCGCCCAAACTCCGGAGTTTCAAAAATATCAATGCGCTGAAACTCGCTCTGTTTGGAATACAAATGCCTATTAACCCTGATGCTGTGCTTTACGTCCGGGGTATGAAATTCACTGAACCACATTTCCATTTTTACTCACCCTCTCATGCCAGCACATTAATATGTTGTAAATCCGGGTCTTCCGAACCCGTCATGCTGCACCCTTTTTCCTTTGCATAGCGGATATGCTCCAAAATTTCACCAGTAATACGCTCGCCAGGAGCCAGAATAGGTATGCCGGGCGGATAACACATTACAAACTCACTGCATACACGCCCTTCGCTCTCAGCAAGAGGCAGGCTGATTTTATCGGCATAAAACGCTTCCTGCGGGCTTGTTACAACTTCCGGCTCAATATATTCCTGCGTCAGCATGCCGGTGCCGTCCTTCTGATAACGTCGGCGTATTTCCGCCAGAGCGCTTACAAGACGCTCCAGTTCCTGCGGCCTGTCGCCCATGGAAAGATATGCAAGAATATTGCCGATATCGCCAAACTCAATCTGTATATCATACTCATCGCGCAGAATATCGTATACTTCAATGCCTGCCAGTCCGATATCCAATGTATGCACGCTTAATTTGGTAGTATCAAAATCAAAAATAGAATTGCCGTTAAGCAGTTCCCTGCCGAAGGCATAATAGCCGCCAACGGCGTTAATCTCGCGCCGTGCGTATTCTGCCATATCAGAAACCTGATGGAACACTTCGTTGCCGCGCAAAGCAAGATTGCGGCGGCTTATATCTAGGCTTGACATTAAAAGATAACTGCCCGATGTGGTCTGCGTAAGGTTTATAATTTGCCGTACATAACCTGCATGCACATTGGGACCGGTTAACAAAAGGCTGGACTGCGTAAGGCTGCCGCCGCTTTTGTGCATGGATACCGATGCCATGTCCGCACCGGCTTCCATTGCCGATACCGGCAGGCCGCTGCCAAAATAAAAATGCGTGCCGTGCGCTTCATCAACCAGGCAGCGCATGCCTGCTGCGTGCGCCATTTTAACTATTGCGCGCAAATCGCTGCAAATGCCATAATAAGTTGGGTTATTTACAAGCACCGCCACAGCTTTCGGGTGTTCAGCAATAGCACGCTCAACCTGTTCGCGCTTCATTCCGAGCGAAATGCCGAGCCTGCTGTCCACCTCAGGGTTAACATACACCGGTACCGCACCGCAGAGCACAAGCGCGTTAATTACGCTTTTATGCACGTTGCGCGGCAAAATAATTTCATCCCCACGTTTACAGGACGACAGCACCATGCACTGCACCGAGCTGGTAGTCCCGCCAACCATTAAAAAGGCATGCGCCGCGCCAAAAGCATCGGCAGCCAGTTCTTCCGCTTCACGGATTACAGAAACCGGATGGCATAAATTATCAAGCGGCTTCATGCTGTTAACATCCACGCCAACACACGCTTGTCCCAAAAATGCCGTCAATTCCGGATTGCCGCGTCCGCGTTTATGCCCCGGCACATCAAATGGCACAACCCTCATACGGCGGAAGTTCTCCAACGCTTCATAAATCGGCGCGCGGGTCTGGTCCAAACTGGTACGGTTAAGTTTTAACATTCTTTACCCTCCCAAAAGCTACACAAAACAAAAAACGCAAGCCATGCTTAATGCACAACTTGCGTTATAAGCCAAACAGCCTTCTTCGCCCATAAATAAAAGGGCAGAAAAAGGTTTTATATGCTTTCGGAATGAGTCAGAGTCTATATAGCAATTATACTTTTACTACTCGTATTGACCGTTTCACAAGTTTGCGCACTGGCGCATTTCAGTTAAGGGTAACCAACTTATAAAATTTGAGCTTTTAACTCAATCAATAGGACTGCCAAAGCAGTCAAGCGGCAGTGGACCCGGCTGTCCGTATGGCCTTAACTCCGCAAAAGGAGTGGTCCGTAATAATCGCTTTGAAAAGACTCTTTTAACTTTCCTTTCAAATTGTAAGAATTGTAGCATATTAATATTAAGTTGTCAATCACCGCAGTTAAAATAATATATATCGCAGTTAAAACTTATCTGTAACGCTGCATGGGCTTTAAAAATTCTGCCTGCTGTCCTTTGGCGTTTTTCATCATTACGTTAACCGCCCAAATACTGTTGCCGGCATCATCTTCAGTTCGCGTTGCCTGCACAAGCGGTTTGGCAGCAAATTTAAACAAATCTTCAAGTTCTAAAAGAAGCGTAAAATCTTCCCGCTTCCATGCCGTCATCAAAACATCATCAAACAGCACCGTTGCCATTACTATTTCATCCATGCACCAGCATTCCATTTTATATGGTCTGCCATCGCAGAAAACTCCTTTGGCAAAACCCAAATCAAGCACGCCGTCATCATCCGGCTCCTGAGCCGATACAATATATTCACTGCGGTCCGGTTCAATAAATTTCATGTATAAGTTTCACTCTCCGTTATTTATATTGGCTGATAATTTTTTTGCAGTATTTAACAAATTCCTTGCGTTTATCGGCAGGAGCATTAAGCCTTACACCGCTGCCCCATTTTACAAGCTGCAAATAAAAATCTTCACCGCACACAGCCTGCGCTCCAATCACAATATTATTGCTCTTTGTTGTTCTTATAACCTGAGCCGTTGTCCCAAGATAGGCCATGATAGCTTCCTGTAAATCAGGCGTGCATTTAAGTTCTACTGCTTCACTACCCTCCATGCTGACAGGTTCGGCAGAAGCGGCTTCTTCTGTTTTTAAAGCAGCGGCAGCTTTTGCTTTTTTAGGCACTGCCGCAAGCTGTTCTTTAACGGCTTCTGCTTCATATCTGCTTAAAAGCGAACATAAAGCAGCAATAATACCGTCCGCTCCGGCAATTCCGTTTTCTTTTAAAGCCCTGCCTGCTTTTAAAACATCCTTGGCATCAAGCGTGCGGCTGACAAGTTTATAACTGTTGGCACGTCCGCGGATTGTTTCAATTTCCATGCCTATACCGCGCAGCACTTCAATATCATCATACAGGCTTTTGCGTTCGGCCGCAATACCGGCAGACGCAAGTTTTTCCGCAAGTTCTGCAATGGTAATGCCGTGTTCAGCATCTGTTTCTTCCATTAAAAATTTTTGTAAATATAATAATTTTGCTTTTTGGTTGCTTTGTTTTGCCATGTTCAGCACCTGCCAATGCAATATTGTATAATTATTTATTTAAACAAAAGTTTAATATTACCTGCAAAGCTGATAAAATTTTACACCGGCATTTATTTTAGCGCATAAAAACAGCCCAACCGCCATAGGCTGATTGGGCTGCCGAGTTTTTATTTTACTTTCGCACCTGGTTTAATAACGGCTACCAGTGCATAAGCAATAATGCACACCAGCCATTCCATGTAAATAATGTTGGGCACAACGCGCACTGCCGGCACAAGCTGCCACAAAACAAGCATTACAAAGCCTGCAAGCAATGTCCAAAAGCCTGCTTCTTTGCAGCTGTATTTTGGAAAGAACAGCGCTACAATAACAATAACGCTAAATGCCGCCGTCAGGCTTAAACCAATCATAATCGTGCCTAAAATGCTTGATACCGTCATGGCAAGCCCCAAAGTCATAATGCCGCTTACCATTACGCACAGACGCGTCATTAAAATCTGTTTGGAACCGTCTGCCTGCGGATTGATAAAACGTTTGTAAATATCATTGCTGAAAAGCGTACCGGCAGATAACAGCAAATTGCAGGCGGTAGAAACATCCGCTGCCCACAAAGCCGCAAGCGTAACGCCTGCCAGAATCGGCTGCAAACTTACAATTACTTCGGGCAAAGCAAGGGCAGCCTGCGCATCCGGATACATTGCTTTGGCGCAAATGCCGAGGAACGCAGCCAAAACGCCGACAGGAAGCATCACAATGCCGCCCCACACAAACCCTTTTTTAGCGGTTGCCGCATCTTTGGCGCCGAGCGAAATCTGCAAAATGCTCTGTAAAGAAAGATTAACGGTAATAAGCGTTACAACCCAGCTTGTAATCGTCATCATGCCGACGCCTTCCGTAAAGCTGAACCATGGCACACCGGCAGGCAGCGATGCTGCAAGGCCATCCATTCCGCCGACACGGTAAAACTGAACCACGGTAGCAATTAAAATGCCCACATATATCAGTACAATATTCAGCACGTTGGAAAGCGATGCTGACCACATGCCGCCGATAAAAGTAATGCCGATAAAAACAATGGCGCTTACAATCATGCCTGTCTGAAAGTCAAATACATCAGGCATAATAGCGTGCAGAATACTGCCGCCGGCGATATACTGCAAGGAAATAATAACAAGCTGAATGACAATCTGGCAGAAAACGCCAAGCACTACGGCTTTCATATCATGATGTCGTTCAATAAGTTCAGAAATTGTGGTAATATTCTGCTCGCGGTATTTTTTTGCCATGAACAGCCCCATTACAATAGCGCCCAAGGCCCAGGCAATTGTATACCATCCGGCAGAAAGCCCTACGCGGAACGCATGTTCCGATACGCCTATGGTTGATGCGCCGCCAACGGCAAGGCCGATAATGGTAACGGCAATCAGCGGAGTTGAAAGCTTTCTCCCCGCAAGAGCGTAATTTTCCGCTTCGCCTTCGCTGCGTTTTTTGGCGTACCAGCTAATGGCAAATAACGCCAAAATATACAATAATAAAATAGCTAATGAAACCGACATAACATCCTCCCCTTATTTGGCACTTTCCTAAAATACAACAGTAATTTTATTTTATGAAAATAAAATGCCAAAGTCAATAGAGCGCGCAATAATATGTACAAAGCGCTAATTAAAAAACACAAAAAAGTATTATTGCTATCTGCTTTCGCGTTTTGTTATTGCCATGACAGAAGCGCAAAAAAAATTAAAAATTTTTTAAATTGGTGTTGACATTAACGCAAATAAACAGTATAATATTTTTCGTCAGCAGCGAGAGTGCTGAAACGTGACTCCGTAGCTCAGTTGGATAGAGCGTTTGACTACGAATCAAAAGGTCGCAGGTTCGAATCCTGCCGGGGCCACCAAATAAAAAATTACACCGTAGCAATACGGTGTTTTTTTATTTCATAAGGTCTTTAACAAATCTTGATGTCTGAGATAAAACTCAGATTTCAGGATTTTTCTTTTTGATGTAAATTTAACTTTAACAGGATTATCTGTATTACTTTTTGGGGCATAAGCTTGTTAATATTTTATCAAACTCCTCTTTTAATTTATTTGTATCTTTCATTATTTTTATTACTCTTTTACATAAAAAAATCCCACTCCTAACGGAATGGGATTTTTTCTTTTAATCAAGCAGGCCTTTCTTTACTAAAAATTCATGCGCTACATTTTTCGGGTCTTTGCCTTCTACATCTACCTCATAGTTCATAGTGCGCATTTCCTCATCGGTAATCGCACCTTCCAATTTGGCCATTACCGGTACTAACTCAGGATATTTTTCCAAAATTTCGCTGCGTGTGAAGGCTACCGCATAAAACGGCGGGAAAAACTGCAAATCATCAGTTAATGTAACAAGCCCCATTTTTTTCAGCAAACCATCGGTGCTGTAGGCATCTATAACATCAACCTCACCGTTAGCGATGGCCTGATAACGGATAGTTGCATCAAGCGCTTTAACTTCCTTAAATTCAGTACCGTATTTTTCGTGAAGTCCCGGCAAACAATCTTTTCTCTGCAAAAATTCTGCCGTACAGCCAAGGGTAAACGACTTGGATATCGACAGCAAATCAGACAGTTTAGAAAGTTTATACTTTTCTGCTGTTTCCGGCGTAACACTCATCATATAAGTGTTATTGAAACCGATAGGTTTGCTGGTTACAATATTGTCGCGTTCCAGAAGCATTTGTGAAACCGTATTATAAACTTCATCCACATCATTTACAAGCGGCTTTTTGCAAAAGTTTGCCAAAGCAGTACCTGTATATTCAACAAAAGTATCAATACTGCCATTGGTAAGCGCGCTGTAAGCAAAATCAGCGCCGCTGAGGTTAAAACAACGCTCAACAGTAATATCTGTATCATGTTCAATTAACTCAGAATACATATAACCAATAATAAACACTTCTGTAAAATTTGTGGTTCCCACAACTATTTTTTTCTGCTGGGAGGCCATATAATCTTCATATACACGGCTGCCCATCGGCACAGTTACAAGCAAAAAGCACAATGCGCATACCAGCACTTTTTTCAAAGGATGTTTTTTGCCGTTATCGGCTTCAATCTGTTCTGCCGGTTTTAACCCTTCCGGAACAAGGAATTTCTCCATTTCCGCAAGTACATAGTCAATTAAAAGCGCCAGCAAGGAAGCCGGTATTGCACCTAAAAGAACCATGTTGGCATTAAGTCCTATCAGCCCCATATTGATAAACCAGCCTAAACCGCCCGCACCGGCAAACGCGGCAATTGTCATTGTACCAACTGCGCCAACTGCCGAAATACGCACGCCAGCCATAATATACGGCATAGCCAGAGGAAGTTCAACCTTAAAAAGCTGCTGCCATGCGCTTAAACCAATGCCTCTTGCAGCTTCCAGTGTTTTTGGGTCAATGCCTGAAATACCGGTATAAGTATTTTTTATAATAGGAAGCAAAGCATAAATGATAACCATTATAATAGCAGGCTTTTCACCTATGCCTACAAAAGGAACGGAAAAAGCAAGCAAAGCAATTGCCGGAATGGACTGCATTAGATTGGCTATGCCAATAATAAAGGCAGCCAGTTTTTTGTTTTTGCTTACTAAAATACCAAGCGGCACACCTATAATTACCGACAGAAAAACCGCCATGGTAGTCATGTTCATATGTTCTATAAAGCGTTCCCAAACATCTGCATGCTTAAGAATAAACAAACTCCATAATTCACTCACAGCAGCAACCCTCCGTCATCATCTACGCGCTCTTGCTGATACTGCTTGCTAAGTGTAAGCAGCAAGCGGCTTTTACTTAAAAATCCGGTCAGCACATTATCATCGTTAACTACAGGAATTATGCCAGCTCGTTTATAATCAACGGTATTCATAATTTCTTTCAGGTTTGTATTTTCGTTAACGGCTACAAAATCATCACTTAAAAAATCTTTAATGGAATAATCTGTATAATCTTTAAAATTCTGTAAATCTTTAAGCCAAATAATGCCTGCCAGTTTTTTATCCTCTGTTACCAGCACACTGTCGACTGCATTATGCGTCATTATCTGCATGGCTTGAATTAATGTACGTTCTGATGAAATACGGCACGGATTTTTCTGCATAATGTCGCGTGCTTTAATAAATTCCGGTTTATTCCACAAACGGTTTTTACCGATAAACTGACGCACATAATCGTTAGCCGGATGTTTCAAAATATTTTCAGGTTTATCACACTGCACAATACGGCCGTTTTGAATAATGCAAATGCGCGTTGCCATTTTTATCGCTTCGTCCATGTCATGAGTAACAAAAATAATTGTTTTGTTAAGCCTTTTTTGCAGTTTTACAATATAATCCTGCAAATCGGTTCGTGTTACAGGATCAAGCGCCGAAAACGGTTCGTCCATTAAAATAATGCCGTGGTCAGCAGCAAAGGCACGGGCCACGCCCACTCTTTGTTTCTGTCCGCCGCTAAGCTGTACAGGGTAAAGTTTTCTGTAAGACGAAGGCTCCAGTTCTACCATACGCAGCAGCTCATCAATTCTTTCATCCCAGTCTTTTTCCGGAATATTATTTATTTTTAAAACGGTTTTTAAATTTTCTTCAACCGTCATATGCGGGAAAAGCCCGGCATCCTGCACAACATAGCCAATACGGCGCCTCAATTCAGTACCATCCGTATTTTTTACGGAAACACCATCTATTAAAATATCTCCTTTATCATAATTATGCAATTTGTTGATACTTTTTAAAAGCGTTGTCTTGCCGCAGCCGCTCGAACCAATAAGAACCATGAATTCTCCGGTCTCAACCTCAAGGTTAACATCAATCAGCACAGGCTTATCCTTATAAGATTTGTAAAGATTTTTAAATGTAATCAATACTACCCCGTCCTTTCAGCTACATTCTAATTAAAAAATATGCCGAAGTAAATAGAGGCGTACTAAAGATATTTTCCATGGTATAAAATTTACATAAATTTTTGTTTTTTCTTGACAATACCACATGTATTGGTTATAATAATAACGTTATTAAGAAGTGACTCCGTAGCTCAGTTGGATAGAGCGTTTGACTACGAATCAAAAGGTCGCAGGTTCGAATCCTGCCGGGGCCACCAAATAAAAAATTACACCGCAGTAGTGCGGTGTTTTTTTGTTTAAGCCGATACACACAGGTTAGTAAAAAATATTACCGTACCGGCGAAACTCTGTCATTGAATAAAAGCAGTATTATTCTTCAAATTTAAAAAACAGTCTAAAACTAACAAAAGGACGGAAAACTTACGTTTCCCGTCCTTTTAATTTATGCCCAGTTACTCTTTTTCATAAGCGGTTAAATTGCCGTTTAAATCAAATTCAGCATTATATTTTTCGCGTGTGCCTTCAACGCCCCAGCTTGCATACATGCCGTCACGTCCTAAAATATAAACCAGGAGGTCTTCAACTTTGCCGCCTTCAACATCTTTTGCTTTTGCTTCTAACTGTTTATACATTTCCGGTACTTTAGCAAAATTAATACTGTTCATCGGAGTTACGTTATCTTCCATACGTCCGTCGCCGGTAAGCTGTACAGGGTTGGGTCCCTCCCATTTGCCGTTGGTGTAACTATAATTATCTACATCTTCCGTGCCGGGCTTCACAATATAAATATCAATTGAATCTCCGACGCCTTCCTGTTCATAATGCATTAAGGAAATATCCTGGAAAACCATTAAATCGTGCCCTTTTAAGCCGTCTTTGTTTTTCAGTTCGTCCATAATGCGAACCAGTTCGCCCTCGTCCTTGAACATATTTTTGCTGCTGCCGCCACCGCCGCAGCCAACAACTGCCAGCATTACCAAAGCCATTACCATAACCAATAATTTTTTCATAAACTCCGCCTCCTTTAAATTTATTGCTACTATATTTTAATTATAATACGCGCTTAAAAGAAAAACAATTATCGTTTTACAGGCAAAATAAAAATCCCGGCTTAAACCGGGATTTTTTACTATATTATTGTTACGTTTATATTATGCGCATCATTCCATAAGGCTGCCGCCTGTGTACCAATCGTAAATGCCTATAAGGCCGAACAGGATAAATACGGTTGCCGCACCCCATTTGACTGCGCGCTCCGGAATACGTTTCCCCAGCACATTGCCGACAATAACGCCGAAGCCGTCGGCAATCATCATTCCTGCGGTCGTACCCATCCACACGGGAATAATAGTATGGAACTGTGCGGCAAGAGCAACAGTGGCAAGCTGCGTTTTATCGCCCATCTCCGCAAGAAAGAAGGCAACGGCAACAGTCCAGAACGGGCTCATTCCGCGTTCTTTGTCTTCACCTTCCAGTTTGTCGCCGCGGATTGTCCACAAACCAAAAATAATGAAAGAAATTGAAGCCGCCAGCTGAATGGTGCTCATAGGAATAAATTCGGTTAAATAAGAACCTACCGCCACCGCAAAAAGATGGTTGAAAACAGTTGCCGCAAAAACGCCCGCCATAACTGTTTTCCAGTTATATTTGGTGGCAAAGGCCATTGCCAAAAGCTGTGTTTTATCGCCCATTTCTGCTAAAACTACAAAAATACATGCTGTCATAAACGCTGTCATGAAAAATACCCTCCTAAATTTCATATCATTTTAAAATAATAATCAGCGCTATGGCGTATCTGCCCGGATACCACATCCTTTTTTCATTTTATCTATAAACATAAAAAAACGAGACACCTTAGCACAAAACAGGGACACTTGTCCTTATTCTGTGCTAAAGGTCTCGTTTTTAGCTGTTGTAAGCTAAAGAATAAGCCAAACCGCATGGCGGCTAGTATGTTGACTTATTGCCGGGAACTACTCCCCTTTAGTTTGTATTTTAAGTTAACGTTAAAATTTTAACAAAAAGCTACCGGCCTGTCAAGTAAATTTCGGCTTTTCTTATTGCCGCCGGCTACAAAAGTCCTTTTGTATACAGAATTTCATTGATATTTTACAGCAAAAATGTTATACTTGTTCTAAGTTATATTATAGCAGTATGACTTAAAGATGAGGGAGTAGTTACCGCATAAAATGCGGGGCATCTCAACATGCACGGACGATAAAATCGCCTGAAATGCCTTAATTAACGAGACTCATGCAGGCAAGTCATAACGCTATGAACTTGCGCAGTGTTTTAAAAAAATTAAGGGAGGCAGAAAAATGAAATTCTACCTGGAATCTGTGGAGAATACTTTTAAAGAAGTTTCTTCCAATCCAAACGGCCTTTCTACGCAAGAGGCCGAAGCAAGACTTCAAAAATACGGCAAAAACAAACTTGCCGAAGGGAAAAAGGTTTCCCTGCTGCAGCGCTTTTTAGAGCAGCTGTCTGACCCAATGCTGATTATCCTGATGGTAGCAGCTGTTGTATCCGGTATCACCAACTATCTTTCCGGCGAATCACCGGTCGACGTGTTTATCATCATGTTTGTTGTTATTTTAAACTCGGTACTGGGCGTTATTCAGGAAAGCAAGGCTGAAAAAGCCATTGAAGCCCTGAAAGAAATGTCTGCGGCAATGTCTAAAGTTTACCGTGACGGCGCTCTTGTTACCATTAAGAGCGAAGACCTCGTTCCCGGCGACGTTATTGCGCTGGAAGCAGGCGACGCAGTTCCTGCCGATTCCCGTATTATTGAATGTGCCAGCTTAAAAGTTGAAGAAGCTGCACTTACCGGTGAATCGGTGCCTGTTAATAAAAAACTTGATACCTTAAGCACCAGCGGCGAAGAAAAAGACATTCCGCTCGGCGACCGCAAAAACATGCTGTACAACGGCACCGCTGTTGTATATGGCCGCGGCAAAGCTGTAGTTGTAGGCACCGGCATGAACACCGAAATGGGTAAAATTGCCACCGCCATTACCGAAGCCAGCGAAGGCGAAACCCCGCTGCAGAAAAAACTCAGCCAGCTCAGTAAAATCCTTACTTATATGGTACTGGGCATCTGCGCATTCATCTTTGCGTTCAGCGTATGGCGTGCCGATGCCATTGACACCCGCCTGATTCAGGATTCCTTCATGGTTGCGGTAAGCCTTGCGGTTGCAGCTATTCCTGAAGGCCTGGCAGCAGTTGTTACCATCGTGCTTTCAATAGGCGTTACCAAAATGTCCAAACGCCATGCGGTTATCCGTAAACTTACCGCAGTAGAAACCCTGGGCTGCACCGAAATTATCTGCTCCGATAAAACCGGTACCTTAACCCAGAACAAAATGACGGTTGTTGACCATTTCCATTTCACCAAAGACCGTCCGTACCTTGCAAAAGCCATGAGCCTTTGCTGCGATGCTGAAATTGATGACAACGGCAATGTAACCGGCGAACCTACCGAAGCAGCACTTGTTACATATTCTTATACCGTAGGCAACCCGAAAAACAAACTTGTGCCGATGTATCCGCGTATCGGCGAAGCTCCGTTCGATTCCGTAAGAAAGATGATGTCTACAGTTCACGAACGTTTAAACAAAGAATACCTTAAACTCCCCGGCGTTTGCGATTATGTACAGTTCACCAAAGGCGCCCCGGGCGAAGTATTAAACCTCTGCACCCATTATCTTGATGAAAACAGCGTTATCAAACCGTTAACCGATGAAAAACGCGAACTCATCCAGAGCCATATCCGCCGCATGGCGAACAATGCACTGCGCGTACTTGCCTGCGCTAAACGCGAATATGAAAAACCGCCTACGGATTTCAGCCCGGAAGCACTTGAACACGATTTGATTTTCGTTGGCATCACCGGCATGATTGACCCGGTTCGCCCCGAAGTTGTAGATGCTATTAAAGAATGCCACAATGCAGGCATCCGCCCGGTTATGATTACCGGCGACCATATCGACACTGCTGTTGCCATCGCTAAACAGCTCGGCATTGTTAAAGATGCATCCGAAGCTATTACCGGCGCACAGCTCAACGACATCAGCGAAGAAGAATTCAACGGCGGCGCTGTTGAAAAATACTCCGTATATGCACGTGTACAGCCTGAACATAAGGTACGCATTGTAAAAGCATGGCAGGCACGCGGCAAAGTAACCGCAATGACCGGCGACGGCGTTAACGATGCTCCTTCCATTAAAAATGCTGATATCGGTATCGGCATGGGCATTACCGGCACCGACGTTACCAAAAACGTTGCTGATATGGTACTTGCCGATGATAACTTTGCAACCATCGTTGCGGCAGTTGAAGAAGGCCGCCGTATTTATGACAACATCCGTAAATCCATTCAGTTCCTGCTTTCTTCCAACCTTTCCGAAGTTATCAGTATCTTCGTTTCCACTATGATGGGCTTTACCATCCTGCTTCCTATCCACCTGCTGTGGATTAACCTTATTACAGACGCATTCCCGGCACTGGCTTTGGGTATGGAAAAAGGCGAAGCCGATATTATGAAACGCAAACCGCGTTCTTCCAATGAAGGTATTTTTGCCGGCGGCATGGGCTTTGACTGCGCATACCAGGGCATTATGCTGGCAGGCGTAACATTAGTATCCTACTTTGTAGGCCACTATGTTGAATCCGGACGTTGGGAAATTGTTGACAGCCTTGACGGTATGACAATGGCATTCATCACTTTGGCAATGGCAGAAATCTTCCATTCCTTCAACATGCGTTCCCAGCATATGTCTATCTTCAGTGCGCAAGGCCATAACCCGTACCTGTACGGTTCCATGATCTTCTCGCTGATTTTAAGTACCGGTATCGTTTACATGCCTGTTATTTCTGATATGTTCAAATTCCAGCATATCTCCTTTGAAGAATACTTCATTGCAATGGCTATGGCATTCTCGGTAATTCCTATCGTAGAAACCGTAAAATTCATTCAGCGCAAAATCCGTCATCAATAATTTTTGATGTAACTTTAAACTTAAAAACGGTATGGCAAACGCCATACCGTTTTTTATATGCCTAAAACTCAGCAAATATAGTACTCTTAATATTTTGTTTTAAATTTTGCCAAGCTGTTTTTGATATTCCCTGCCCCATTTTTCCATAACATCAATAATCGGTAGCATTGATTTGCCAAGTTCGCTGAGTGAATATTCAACGCGCGGCGGCACTTCCGGATAAACATTACGAATAACTATACCATCACTTTCCATCGAGCGCAGGCTGTCTGTCAGCACCTTTTGGCTGATGCCGTTTAAATCTTTTTTTAGTTCATTAAAACGCCATGTACGCATTTTAAGGTTACGCAAAATAAGCAGCTTCCACTTGCTGCCTATAAGCGCCACTGTTGTTGCCACCGGACAGGCCGGCAGTTCTTCTTTGGTCAGCATGGTTATCACCCCGCATCAGTTTTTATCTTATGTTCAAATTATAATCTATCATAATTATATGCGCAACAGCGGTTACAAAAAGGTTACCAGGTAATAGATTTGTGCGTACTTGTTGCCCGTGCAATAACATTTTATAATCAAACCGTAAAACAAATTACAGCAAAACGGAGGTTATAAATTATGGCTGACAAAATTTTAAACACTGTTAAATTAAGCGCAGGCAGTGTTACTATTTATGAAAACAATGGGTTAAAACTGCACTGTTTTGCAACCGGCGATGCACTTGCTGACGTTGCTTACATTGTTGAAAGTAGCAACGCGCTTGTAGGCATTGAACTGCCTGCTTTTAAAACCAATTTGGAATGCTGGCGCAAATATATAGACAGCCTTGGCAAGCCAATGCACGATGTTTTTATCTGCTGCCATCCGGCCGGTGCCGATTATATCAAAGACGCAAATGTTTACGGCACACAGGGAGCCAAAGATTCTATTGAAAAAGGCACTGCCCGCAGCATTACAGATAATTTGCAGCAGGTTTTTGGCAGCGATTTCTGCGGCACCAACCTGGCTGTAATTAACAATGTTGTGGAAGGCAAAATACAAATTGCCGGCATTGACTTTGAACTTATTGACTGCGGTGAAAGCTATGACCTTATAATTCCTGCTTTTAACGCTGTATATACGCATATGCTTGGCAAAACAACCCATTCCATACTTGTAAGCATGGAACATATTGAGGCTTTCATTGCCGAAGTACAGAGCTTTAAAGATGCCGGTTACGAACTTATTCTTACCTCTCACGGAGGAGTAGACGGACAGGACGCTGTTGAAGAAAAGCTGCGTTATCTTGAAGAAACAAAAAAACTTGCGCAAAACTGCACCACTGCCGCTGAGTTTAAAACCGCCATGCAAAAAGCCTTCCCCGGCTACGATGGCGAAAACTATCTTGATATGACCGCAGCAGCTTTGTATAAATAATCTTACTTATATTAGCTACACAACTTAAAAGAGGTATGGCAGCCTGTCATACCTCTTTTAAGTTTGCATTTAAACTGATAGTAAATTACCTGTAACAGTGCTAAAATACTCTTAAGAACGATAAATAGGAATTTACAGGAGATATAATTATGAATCATATTCTAAAACTGCCAGCAATTATAGATTGTTTTATTAAATCTCGAATATGCACACAGATACCTCTGCTGCCTTGCATATATGGAGATTTTGAAAAAATGCAGGTAGGCTATCGCTGGGACACTGTTCAACAAAAAACACTGATAACTAATAATACAGGCAGTTGGCGGGAAGTTGAGTAACTTCCAATTTATCAAACGATAAATTAAATTTTTGATAACACTTTGCCTGAAATCAAAATAAAAATAAAGCGCAGTGCGTTTTTTATATCTGCACAAGCTAAATTTAAACTTTTATTAAACTGTTTTTACGTACACTTGGCAGGAAAGTGGCAATTTCCTGGAAGAACCACAGCACTAAAATTTTCAGTGCCATGGAAATATGCCTGACATAAACAGCTTATTAATGGTTTCAGCACTATAGAACCGTATATTGTCTTTTTATACAACCTTTTTAAAGTTTTAACATCTATTAAAACTTTACCAATACTTTTGAATTCACTTTTTGTCGTTACAATTAATTCACATCACGCACGGCATGCAAAGTTGACCTGCGCAGCAGTTTTAGATACAATAGTATTAGTATATTTAAGGAGGTTATTCAAAACATGAATAAAAATTTAATGATAGTTGTTGCCGCTTTACTTGTTATATTCGGGCTTGTAATGAGCGGCTACAACAACCTTGTTGGCATGAACGAAAACATCAACGGCAAATGGTCGCAAATTGAAAACCAGCTCCAGCGCCGTAATGATTTGATTCCCAACCTTGTAAATACCGTTAAAGGTTATGCTGCACACGAAAGCGACGTTTTTAAAGCAGTTTCTGATGCCCGCGCCAAACTCGGCGGTGCTAAAACCGTAGCAGAAGCAAGCGAAGCAGACGGCGAACTTTCCGGCGCATTAAGCCGCCTTTTAATGGTTGCCGAAAACTATCCGCAGCTTAAAGCAAACGCTAACTTCACTCAGCTTCAGGATGAACTTGCTGGAACTGAAAACCGTATTGCCGTATCCCGCCAGGATTATAACAATGCAGTACAGGAATTTAATGCCAGCATTAAACAATTCCCGACTGTATTGTATGCCGGTATTCTGGGCTTTAGCCAGCGCGATTATTTTGAAGTGCCTGAAAGCGCCAAAGCTGTACCCCAGGTACAATTTTAATATGCGTTAAGGATTATTAAAAATGATTAAGCACTTTTTACTCCTGCTGGTGGTGCTGGTACAAACCTTCTGCGCAGCCGCAGGAATGGAAGCGGCTGAAATACCGCCCAAACCGCAGTCAGGTACTAACATTTATGTGCAGGACTATGCTAATGTTATCCCGCCGGATTCCGAAAAAATAATTTATTCACTGGGCCGTGAGCTGGACAGCAAAACAACAGCACAGGTAGCAGTGCTCACAATTCCGACATTAGATGGTGAGCCGATTGAAAGCTATGCTCTGAACGTGCTGCGAAGCTGGGGCATCGGCAGCAGCGATAAAAATAACGGCGTGTTAATTGTAGTTGCCACCAATGACCGTCAAAGCCGCATTGAAGTCGGCTACGGCCTGGAGGGAGCACTGCCGGACGGGCTTACCGGCCGCATACAGGACGA
>ERZ779889.937-NODE-937-length-32708-cov-3.829388_pt1 | contig 32708 bp, 25 predicted proteins | sample MGYA00511030_ERZ779889 | MGnify/ENA primary metagenome ERZ779889 (study PRJEB29588, sample SAMEA2160616) | human gut metagenome | biome: human gut; feature: human-associated habitat; material: faeces | place: Denmark | collected 2008/2010 ... | reverse complement strand
CCGCCGAAGTCGTCGAAGCCAACAACCGCATCCGCGAACTGGAGGGCGAAGAACGGCGCGAGATTATCCGCATCCTGACGGAATTTTCCGCCACCGTCCGCCCGTCCATCCCCGAAATCCTGCAATCTTACGAGTTCCTGGCCGAGATTGACTTCATCCGTGCCAAGGCCCGCTTTGCCATCCGGACCAACGCCATCAAGCCCGTGGTGGACGACACGCAGGTGGTCGACTGGACGATGGCCATCCACCCGCTGCTGCAACTCTCGCTGGAGAAACACGGCAAAAAGGTGGTCCCGCTCGACATCGAACTGAACGCTTCGCAGCGCATCCTCATCATCTCCGGACCGAACGCCGGAGGAAAATCGGTCTGCCTCAAGACGGTGGGCCTGCTGCAATACATGTTCCAGTGCGGCATGCTCATCCCGCTCCACGAGCGCAGCCATGCCGGCATCTTCGGGAGCATCTTCATCGACATCGGCGACGAGCAGAGCATCGAAAACGACCTGAGCACCTACTCCTCGCACCTGCTCAACATGAAGAACACGATGAAACACTGCGACGGGCGCAGCCTCATCCTCATCGACGAATTCGGCAGCGGCACGGAGCCGCAAATCGGAGGCGCGATGGCCGAAGCCGTGCTGAAACGCTTCAACGACAAAGGGGCGTTCGGCGTCATCACCACCCACTACCAGAACCTGAAACACTTTGCCGACAGCCATGAAGGAGTGGTCAACGGGGCCATGCTCTACGACCGCCACCACATGCAGGCCCTCTTCCAGCTCGAAATAGGCAACCCCGGCAGCTCGTTTGCCGTGGAGATAGCCCGCAAGATAGGCATCCCGGAAGATGTGATTGCCGACGCTTCGGAAATCGTGGGCCGCGAATACATCAACGCCGACAAATACCTGCAAGACATCGTGCGCGACAAACGCTACTGGGAGACCAAGCGCCAGAACATCCGCCGACGCGAAAAACAGATGGAGGAAACCATCGAACGCTACGAAGCCCGCCTGCGCGAGCTGGACGAGAGCCGGAAGGAAATCATCCGCAAGGCGAAAGACGACGCCCAGCACCTGCTCGACGAGTCGAACGCGCGCATCGAAAACACCATCCGCACCATCAAGGAAGCACAGGCCGAAAAGGAAAAAACCCACACGGCACGCCAGGAGCTGAACGACTTCAAGGCATCGGTCAAAGAGTTTGAAAAGCAACTGGCCGAAGAGAAAATTGCCCGCAAAATGGAACAACTGCTGGAAAAGCAACGCCGCAAGGAGGAGCGGAAGAAACGCCCCAAAGACGCGCCGGCGGAAGCAAAGCCCAAAGCCGAACGCCCCCTGCAACCGGGCGACACGGTGCGCATCAAGGGACAGACATCGGTGGGCGAACTGGCCGAGGTGAACGGCAAGAATGCTACGGTGGTGTTTGGCACCATCAAGACATCGGTGAAACTCGACCGTCTGGAACGCGCCGAAGCCCCGCGCAGCAACAACACGGCGCAAGCCTCCTCGTTTGTCAGTACCAGCACCCAAGACCAGGTGTATGAAAAGAAACTGCAATTCAAGCAAGACATCGACGTGCGGGGCATGCGGGGCGACGAGGCCATACAGGCCGTGACCTACTTCATCGACGACGCCATCCTGCTCGGCGTCAGCCGCGTGCGCATCCTCCACGGCACGGGCACAGGCATCCTGCGCACCCTCATCCGCGACTACCTGAAGACCGTCCCCGGCGTGCGCCACTTCCAGGACGAACACGTGCAGTTTGGCGGGGCAGGCATCACGGTGGTCGATTTGGACTGAACATACCAGCACACTGAAGCCACGAAGGAGGCGGAGGAAACACACAGGGACAACAACAAGTCCCCCTCTCCGCACCTTCGTGGCTTCAGCGTGTTTGTATCAAAAAATCATCTCGAAACACCTTTACGGGAATATGCCACCCGACACCCCGAAAAGAAACCTGGAGGGAAGCCGACGTTGCCTTCCCTTCCGCCCGCGCACGGCTTCCTTTCCGTGGTCGGCTACCTTCCTTTCCGCTCACGTGCGGAAAGGAAGGTCAGCTTTCCCCGCCTCAGAAGCACGTCCAATCAAAAGTCATCTTCCTCAAAATCATCATTAAACGGCCTCCGGGGCCCAGGCCCTCCGGGACGGGGACCACGCCGGCGGTCCATGCGGACCTGACGGTCTTTCTGATACTGCGCATACTGTTCTTCTGTCAATATTTTGCGAAGCGCCTGTTCGTATTCCTCAGCACTCTTCTGCATCTTCCCGCGCATGCCGTCCTGCATCTTTTTCATCTCCTTCCGGTATGCCTTCCTGGCATCCTTGTCCATAGCCCGGAGCGAATCTTCAGAGATGCGTGGCGGGCGCATGCGTTCCATCTGCTCCATCCGCCGTTTGTTGAGCGCAAACAAAGAGTCGGTCTGCACCTGGTTCAACTTATACTTCTGCACCATCCGAGCCGTGCTTTGCTCCGCCATCTGTTCCGGCGTCATCTTCCTGTCCCTTGCCGGACGCTGCGCTTCCGCCTGAAGCCCCAAGCAGAAAAGCGCAACCAACATCACAATCAAAGTCTTCATAAAAAACACATTTATAAAAATCAACTTACTTTGCTTTCAAGACCCCTGCATTCCCCCAAAAGTTCAACCCCGGCGAAAGAAAAACCACCGAAATTGGCTTTTTAGGACAGAAAGCCTTAAATTTGCAGAGCCAATTTTTATTCACTATTATACATTATACATAAATTACCGACATGGGATTATTCGACATATTTAAAAAGAAAAATACAGAAACGACAGAAAAAGTCGGAGGCATGGAAGACTTCATGACGTTGATACGCGTGTATTACGAATCGGTGATGGCCTGCAACCTGGGCATCACCAACCTGGCATTCCTGCCAGACGTGGCCGTGTTTAAACGCACACTGAAAGTGCCGACGCAAAACAACAAGCTGGGCGTGGCCGAAAAAAGCCGCAGCAAGAAAATGCTTAAAGAAATCTACGGCCTGAGCGACGATTTTTTCAAGGAAATCGACCAGTCTATCAAGAAAAACTGCCGTAACCTCAATGAAGTGAAAAACTACCTCTTCATGTTCCAAGGGTTCAGCCAAGACCTCATGATGTGCCTGGGCAGCCTGATGAAGTGGAAATTCCGTATGCCCAGCATTTTCAAAAAGACCTTGTACCAACTGACAGCCAAAGCCGTAAACGACATCCTGACGCGCTACGAGTGGAAAGACGACGCCATGCGGAAAACGTGTGGCAACATCCGCAAATACCAGCACACGCTGGGCTACTCGGCCCAATGGATGAGCGAATACGCCTTCCACATCATCCTTCTGGCAAAGAAAGAGCCCAAGCCAAAGAACGAAGATTAGCCTGTTTTTTTCACAAATTGGTGAAAAATCTTTTGTTATTCACAAAGAAAGGCTATATTTGTATAACAAATTGGTATGCCATGACGGAAGAAGAAGAAAGACAACTCAACATTTTTGAAGCTCGTCTTCGTCATTTCCTTTACCAGTATGACCTGTTGAAGCAAAAAAACGAAAGCCTCCGCCAAGAACTCTTGCAAAAAGAAGAAACCATCAAGACGCTGGAGGCACGTTGTCTGCAAACGGAAACCGACTATGCCAATTTGAAAGCGGCCCGGATTATCAGTATCAACGACGACGAATCGCGGGATACGAAACAAAGGCTCGCAAGACTGGTGCGTGAAATCGACAAATGCATCGCTCTGCTAAACGGATAAGGAGGATGTATGCAGATGAACGATAACGAAAAAATGAAAATTCGTTTAACCATCGCCGACGGCATCTACCCGATGACCATCGACCGCAAGGAGGAAGAACTTTACCGCAAAGCGGCCACGATGATAAACGAAAAAGTAAATATGTATCGCGAACGGGTATCCGGAGGCAAACGGGAAGACTACATCATCATGGTGGCTTTCGAGTTTGCATTCATGCTTGCCAACAAAAAATGGGAAAACGATACACTGCCCTACCAAAAGAAACTGGACGAACTCACCCGTGAGCTGGAAAAACGCTTGGACGAGGAGAGTGAAGACAAGGAATTGTAGACGGGCGCATACATTTTTTTGAGATTAAAGATATTCGCGCATTGCTTCATCGCAGGAGGGAAGAGTCCTCTTGCGAGGGTGATGCGCACTTTTTTTATTATAAACTCTTAGTAAAATGGTTTTAACGATAGTAGTAACATCACTTGTAGCGCTTGTCATCGGACTGGTGGTTGGTTATGCGATTTTCAGATACGTGATGAAATCGAAATACAACAGCATTCTGAAAGAAGCTCAGACAGAAGCGGAGGTAATCAAGAAAAACAAACTTCTGGAAGTAAAAGAAAAGTTCTTAAACAAGAAAGCCGACTTGGAAAAAGAAGTGGCACAACGCAACCAACGCATCCAGCAGGCTGAGAACAAACTGAAGCAACGCGAGCTCATGCTGAACCAACGCCAAGAGGAAGTGCAGCGCAAACGCAACGAAGCCGATGCCATCAAAGCCAACCTGGAAAACCAACTGGTGATCATCGACAAAAAGAAGGAAGAACTGGACAACCTCCAGGCTCAAGAACGCGAAAAACTGGAAACCATCAGCGGACTGTCGGCCGAAGAAGCTAAAGAACGTCTGGTCGAATCGTTGAAAGAGGAAGCCAAGACACAGGCACAGTCGTATATCAACGACATCATGGACGACGCGAAAATGACAGCCAACAAAGAAGCTAAACGCATCGTCATCCAAACCATCCAACGTGTGGCCACGGAAACGGCCATCGAAAACTCGGTGACCGTGTTCCACATCGACTCTGACGAAGTGAAAGGACGCATCATCGGACGCGAAGGACGAAACATCCGCGCATTGGAAGCTGCCACGGGCGTGGAAATCGTTGTCGACGACACCCCCGAAGCCATCGTGCTCTCGGCATTCGACCCTGTGCGCCGCGAAATCGCCCGCCTGGCACTGCACCAACTGGTGACTGACGGACGCATCCACCCGGCACGCATCGAAGAAGTGGTGGCCAAAGTGCGCAAGCAAGTGGAAGACGAAATCATCGAAACAGGTAAACGCACGACCATCGACCTTGGCATCCACGGGCTCCACCCCGAACTTATCCGCCTCATCGGAAAAATGAAATACCGCTCCAGCTACGGGCAGAACCTCTTGCAGCATGCACGCGAAACGGCCAACCTCTGCGCCATCATGGCTTCCGAAATGGGCCTGAACCCGAAGAAAGGCAAACGCGCCGGATTGCTCCACGACATAGGCAAAGTGCCCGACGACGAACCTGAATTGCCACACGCATTGCTGGGACAGAAGCTGGCCGAGAAATATAAAGAGAAAGCAGATGTCTGCAACGCCATTGGCGCCCACCATGACGAAGTGGAAATGGAAACACTCATCGCCCCCATCGTGCAAGTCTGCGATGCCATCTCCGGCGCACGCCCGGGCGCACGCCGCGAAATCGTGGAGGCTTACATCAAGCGCTTGAACGACTTGGAGCAGTTGGCCTTGTCTTACCCGGGAGTAACAAAAACATACGCAATCCAGGCCGGACGTGAACTCCGCGTCATTGTGGGAGCTGACAAGATTGACGACAAACAGACCGAACAGCTTTCGACGGAGATAGCCAAGAAAATTCAAGACGAAATGACCTATCCGGGTCAGGTGAAAATCACCGTCATCCGCGAAACACGCGCAGTCAGCTTCGCAAAATAAAAAATCGAAGCAAATCGTTGGAACGTAACAAAAAGTTCTCTATATTTGTAGCCCTCTTCGGTGGAAGAGGGCTATATTTTTTCTGGGGTTGTTTGGATTTGACAGCGGGCAGAAATGGTATGTAAGCATGCAGTGCGTCGGTGATTGGCACTATAATCTCAGTTACCGAACAATTATCTGGCGAAAACAACTACGCTCTCGCTGCTTAATCGAAGAATAGTAGATTAACTTTATTTCTGCACAAGGTGCGGAAACGAGACATCACTCGGAAGCTGTTGCTCCGAAGCATTCCGGTTCAGTGGTGCAGTCATATCGGAGATAGTCGAAGCCTGGCCTTGGGGCTGCGATGAAATCTTAAAGGCTAAGGCGCAAGTGGGTGGCTCTGGTCTTGCTTGCGCACGAAAACCGAAAGCAGAGATAAGCATGTAGAAAGCATATGGTTTCCTCGTTTGGACGAGGGTTCGACTCCCTCCAGCTCCACGAAATCTCCTTTCAGGAAAAAGACCTGTCATCACATTCATGATGGCAGGTCTTTTTTTGCTTAGAAAACAAACTGCCCCCAAACAACAATAAGGGCAATGGCCGAATGTTTTTATCCCACATCCCGCTTTTATGAAAGGCCAACAATCGCTATCCTTATACCTTCACAATCGCGAATATGAACTCCTCACAATCGCGATTATTAGGGTTTCACTATCGCGATTATTGGCTCATCACGACAGACATTACACATTAGTCTGATAATGAATCTAATAGAGGAAGCATTAAAAGTATCTCTGCGCAAGAGATAGGAGGACAGCAGAGTTTATTTTCCTACTGTTCTGACATAAGTAAATGCAAGAATAATACAATATCTCTCCTTGGAAGCCAAGCAAGCAAAACAAAAAAGGATGTATCAAAACACTAAGTCTGAACACAGAGACACGGAGACACAGCATTTTTGGACTCTGCATTTCCAATGTATTTTCTCTGTGTCTTTATGCCTCTGTGCCAGTTATCTCATTTTGATACACCCTCTTCACCACAACATCGAGGTGCTTTTATTCTCCTTTAAAGCGAAGGGCTTGCTCCTTAATCAACTCGATGTCATTGAAGTAGTCAATCTTCATTGCCCGACGAACTTCTGAAAGCGTTTGTGCAGCCACTTCACGTGCCTGCATACTGCCCTTCTTCAAGATATTGTAAACTTCCGGAATGTCTTGTTCCACTTCTTTCCGGCGGGTACGGATCGGGGCTAAAAACTCTTCAAGAATGGCATTGAGGAATTTCTTCACCTTCACATCTCCCAATCCTCCACGCTGGTAATGGGCCTTCAACTCGTCCAGACTCGGATACTCAGGCAAATAACGTTCAAAATGCTCCGGGCGACAGAAAGCATCCAAATAAGTAAACACTGTATTCCCCTCAATCCTGCCAGGGTCGCTCACTTTGATATGTGTGGGGTCTGTATACATGCTGCGCACTTTTGCTTGCACTTCTTTCTCTGAATCGGAAAGATAAATGCAGTTGCCCAAGGATTTGCTCATCTTCGCCTTACCGTCTGTTCCTGGCAAACGCATACAGACTTGATTTTCAGGCAACAATATTTTCGGTTCAACCAAGGTCTCACCGTATATGCCATTAAAGCGTTTTACAATTTCGCGAGTCTGTTCCAACATTGGTTCTTGGTCTTCGCCAGCCGGCACAGTTGTAGCCTTAAACGCAGTAATATCGGCAGCCTGGCTTATCGGATAGCAAAAGAACCCAACTGGAATGCTCGTCTCAAAATTACGCATTTGTATTTCTGTTTTCACTGTTGGGTTACGTTGCAAACGCGACACAGTCACCAGATTCATAAAATAAGTAGTAAGCTCAGCCAACTCTGGGATTTGTGACTGTATGAACAAAGTCACCTTCTCAGGATCTAAACCGCACGAAAGATAGTCTAAAGCAACTTCTATGATATTCTGACGTACCTTTTCAGGATTGTCCGCATTGTCAGTCAAAGCCTGTGCATCGGCTATAAATACAAACATCTTATCATAATCGCCACTATTCTGAATCTCTACACGACGTTTCAATGAACCCACATAGTGTCCTAAATGTAAGCGGCCGGTAGGACGGTCGCCAGTCAATATAATTCTTCCCATATATTTTTATTGTTTCTCTTTAATTGCCTAATCAAAATCGGAGGCAAAGATACAAAAAAGGGGTCTTGCAACGAAGCAAGACCCCTCCTTAATGGTTATTTCACTTGTTCTGTGTTACTTATTTAACAACGTCAACAATTACACGACGGTTGTATGAATTAGGAGTCAAGGTTGCAACACCACCCAAACCTTCAACGATGAGGTTGTCACGGCTTACACCCAATTTAACCAATTCATCAGCAACGCGGTTCGCACGTTTTTCACTCAACGTTTGGTTGAATGCTGCACTACCAGTTGCGCTGTCAGCATAACCAGTAACTTTCAGCTTAAGACTGCTGTCAGCTTTCACTGCATCAGCCAAAACTTGCAGGTTAACAATTTCTTTTCTAGAAGCAATCTTCGAAGAACCAATGTTAAAGAAGATAGAACGCGGAGCACTCACATATTCTTTCTGATACTCTGTACGAACTACTTCTTTCGGCTTCTTAGCCAATTCTTCTTTCAGACGTGCATTTTCGTCTTGTTGAGAAGCCAAAGCTGCATTCAAAGCATCTAATTGGCTCTGGTTCAAAGCCATCAAAGCATCAACATCGGTAGCCTTGCGGAAACCTGTAGTCTTGCCCAAGTTGACAGTCAAACCAACAGAAGCGGTCAGCACTTTATCGGCAGCTCTCCATGCTTTATCCTTAGCCTTGAATGAATTGCCATCAAATCCTTTCGGAGCAACAAGTGCACCAACTTCGAAGTTGACGCTCAAACGTTTATTGATACGGAACGTGTTCAAGATACCTAAGTTTGCACCCCAAGTGTAGTTGTTTGTAGAGCAATTACGGACAGCACCCGAACCAACGTAAGGAATGAAATTCCATACACGTTCTTCATTGTAACCGAAAAGCATATTGCTCAAATTGAACAATACATCGCCATGCAGATTCCAATAGCTGAAGTCTTCGTTGTCAGGTGACCATACGCCACCATTCACTTGAACTCCCTTCACACCATCAAATTTCGCACGCAATCCCAGTCCCGGAGTAAACCATTTACCAACGGCTACGTTGAAACCGAATTTGCCACGGTCATTGAACGGACTTTTACTGATTCCAGTTTCTTGGCTGGAATAGAACGCATTGTAATTCAAACCAGCGCTAATGAACCAATTGCTCCAGAAAGAATTAGTTTCGACACTGTTTTCTTTAACAGGAACATCCGTTACAGTTACAGTCTCCTGTGCTATAGCAGCAGTAGACATACTGGCAACAGCCAGTGCAAGCATCAACTTTTTCATAACTCTTGTTATTTATAAATCTCTATTTTTGTCTCTTTCAAAAACAGCAGTATGACTTACAACTCTGCTCAAAAGCAATCATACTACATGCAAATGTACGCATTTTATATTTAATTGGAAATCTTTATTCCTATTATTTTAGCGTCATACTAGTATTTTATTACTTAACGAGCTCATTTTCCACCAATTCAACTACATAAAAGTTTTTTCTTTATTGAACTTTTTATAGATTTCAACTTGTTTAAACCAGTCTTACCCCTGTCAGGCTACCCCATTTTTCCTCCAAACAAGTGATCGATTTCGTCGCCGGGAATCACTGACAATATGGTTTTTCCATCGGGAGTGTAATTGGGGGTCGGACAAGAAAATAAATCGTCGACCAATCCATTCATCTCTTCCATACTCAACACTTGTCCGGGAACGATAGCAGCAGCTTTGGCCATCACCAACGCAAGCGCACGGTGAACTTCCTCTTTCACTCCTGTTCCCTTTTCCTTGGCCGTATTCACCAAATCATGCAACAACGTAGAAGGATTGACACCTTCAAGTTCTGAAGGAATGCCATTAATAGCATAACTACCTCCCCCCAAATTGGAAAGGTCAAAACCTATGGCAGACAAGTCATCGACAATACTTTCGAGAATAATACCTTCGGATGCTGGAAATTGCACAACTTCAGGAAAAAGCACTCCTTGCGACGCGCCTTGATGCTTTTCGATTTGCGAAAGGTAACGATCATAAAGAACACGCGTATGAGCTCTTGTTTGCTCGATAATCATCAACCCAGACTTCACAGAAGTCAAAATATAGCGGCCCTTAAATTGAAAATAATGTGCAGATCGTTCCATGCTAGCCCCATCGCCAATGGTATTTCCTTCAGAGACGCTTTCTCCTGAAAAAACATCGGCCACAGGCTCTTTTTCCACCACTGTAGGAGCTGAATTTCCCTCAATTCCTTCATAAAGACTTTCCCACCCCGAAGGAACCGAAGGCTCATCAAAACTAGGCATATAAGAAGCATAACCTTTCGAACTGCGCGAATGTCCTCCACCCATTGGAGGCATGTAAGGTTCGTCTTCACTAGAAGCAAATGGATTATAATGCGGATTATAATTGACCTGAGGCGGTTCTGTATATCCCGATGTTTCAAACACCGGAATATCCGGACGCCCTTCTGTATCGAAATCTATAGTCGGAATAGCATTAAACTTACCCAATGACTCCTTCACTGCGGCTGCAAGAATTTGCCATATAGCTTGCTCGTTTTCAAACTTTATTTCAGTTTTAGTGGGATGAATATTCACATCAATGTTGGACGGGTCTATTTCAAAATAGATAAAATATGAGATTTGCTCTCCTGCCGGAATCAACTGCTCATAGGCCTCCATCACAGCTTTATGAAAATAAGGATGCCGCATAAAGCGTCCATTGACGAAGAAATATTGATGTGCACCTTTTTTGCGCGACGACTCTGGTTTACCCACATACCCCGAAACCTTCACCATCGAAGTAGCCACCTCCAGATTCAGAAGTTGCTGATTCAGCTTCTTGCCAAACACTTCGATAAGACGTTGGCGCAAAGGAGAAACCGGAAGATTAAACAGCTCGGAACCATTGTGATGAAGCGTAAACGCCACATCGGGATGCACCAAAACAATGCGTTCAAATTCTGCCAAAATGTTACTCAACTCAGTCTGGTTTGATTTCAAAAACTTCCGGCGTGCAGGAACATTGAAAAACAAATTGCTTACTGTGAAATTGCATCCTTGGGCACACGAGACAGGTTCTTGACTTTGCAGCTTCGAACCGGCAATAGATATGAACGTACCTAATTCTTCACTTTCCATACGGGTTTTCAACTCCACTTGTGCCACTGCGGCAATGGAGGCAAGAGCCTCCCCACGGAAACCCATCGTATGCAAAGAAAACAAATCGGCAGCTTCACGAATCTTCGAAGTGGCATGCCGTTCAAAAGACAGACGTGCATCTGTTTCAGACATGCCTTTTCCGTCATCAATCACTTGAATGCTCGTCTTTCCAGCATCAATAATCAAGACATGCACATGCTTTGCTTCCGCATCAATGGCATTTTCCACCAGCTCCTTCACCACAGAAGCCGGACGTTGAATGACCTCTCCGGCAGCTATCTGATTAGCTACCGAATCGGGTAAAACACGAATGATATCACTCATAAATGCAGTTTAAAGAATGGTCCACTTCCATTTAATATATAAAACAACAGGTATAGAAGCACAGCCAACATCAACAGTCGAACCCACACCGAACGCCGATGAGTAGCCGGGAGAGGTTTGTGCCATCTCCTATAAAACTTATCGGAGCTGTCATCAAGCAGACCTTTGCCCGTTTTGTCCCGGCTAGAGGTCTTGAAGATGTAAGTATGCTGAAACCCGCGAGGTTTACGTGTCTGAAACATGCTCATACACTCTATTTCTTTCCCCCGAGCAGTCCTTTCAACGTCGGCAAAGGCGGCTCACGCTGTATAGACTTTTTCAGTTCCTGGCCGGCTTTCTTTCCTCGCCAATGGAAAATATCGTCTTTATTCAACGGACGAATGTAATCAAACCATGCAAACGAAGGCAAGTAAAGTTTGTCGGAAGGAATTTGCAGCATCGGATACATCACACCATCGGTCTGTGTCGTCATTTTTATCTTCTGCACCTTACGCTGAAGAAGATAAACGTTCATCAAACTAGTCTCGGCCGTCACATAGCCTATCTTCGTGCTATCTTTCTCGTCTATCGGGAAATACCCCAAACGGACATTGCCGATAACATCGACCTGCCGTATATCCCCATCTGCAAAAAAGGCTTTTATCTCCTTCCCGCTCACTTGATTGTAATGAACGGAATCCAACTGTTCAATAGACATGGCCTGATTGACAATATGCGCCCATTCTATCGTGCTATCATTCATATATGCACGGATTTCTTCGCCGAAAAGCTGTTGCCCACCGTTCCACACAATGGGGTCATGATACATCGTCATGCAAGTGTCTTGCGAATTGAACACCAGCGAATCGCATACACCTTGAAGGTCGGTCTTGTATATACGCACCTTGTGATAAACAAAAGTCTTGCGGTAAACAGAATCAGTATTCAAGTTGTATGTCACAAGTTTCAGCGTGTCACCGTGCATGTACAAACTATCGTTATTCTGCGAATAGTTGATGGCCACCGCGCTGTCAGTCACCAATGCCTGTCCTTTCAGTTCATCATAATAGCCATATTCCCCGGTCAGCATGTTTTTGTTTTCCGTGTCGGTCATCACCACATTGCGAAAGGCTTCACCAAAACCAGTTGTACGGTCGTAAAACATACTGTCGCCCACAAGTTTACGTTGTCCGTTGGTCAACACCGAGCGTTGCAAAAGGATGGCTTCTCCACTTGTCGTGTTATAATATCCCAACTCCGAATAAATATGATTCTGGTCACTCACAATCTCCGAAGGTCCCACAATGTTAGCAATCTTGGTTTGTGAGTTATAACGCAGTGTGTCGGAAGTTAAAGTAAACTTCGGATTCACCAGTTTGACGTCATAATTGAACACTGCATTCTTCGTAGCCGGACTGTATTCTCCCCAGTCGGAGGTCAAGATGTTTTCTTCGTCAGTCAACGTTCCGCCATCAAAGAAATACCCAAGATTAAACACACGGTCATAGTTCAAGCTGTCTGTCGTCAGGATAGTTTCCTTATTTTGCATCTTCACATTCTCACGCAACATCGCTATTTGAGAATTTCCATCATAATACAACCAATCACCATATATAAATAAGGTGTCGCCCTGCTGCATCTTAATGTTTCCAAATGCTTCAAAAGAATTTTTAGCCTCATAAAAATAGGCCGAATCGCAATCCATGTAGGCACTGTCGTGGCGGAACTTCACGTTGCCCACAAGAATCTGTGCATCAGGATTCTGCTCTTTATTAAAACGGAGTATATCGGAATGCAACAAGTAAACTTTTGTTTTCTGAGGTTCTTGCTCCGAAGTTTTTTTCGTAGGACGCACCTGCGCCACACAAATGCCAAACAGGCACAGAATACCGACCAACAATATTCTGTGCCCGCTGAAAAAGTTTATTCGCTTTTTGCTATCAAACATATCTTTCTGTTTCAGTCTCCTACCAGCTTCAAATTAATGTATCCAGCCGGGATATTCAAAATCGCAATTCTTCCATTTTTCGTTAATACGGACATATGTAGTCCTTTGTTTTTCAGCTATCCATTTCTGGATTTTCTCGTTTTGCAACTTTTCTAAGACAACCGATTTCAGGCGTTGGTAATCTTCCGTAATAGTCGCCTTATGTCCGGGGATGCGGTTTTTCAATTTTACGATAACGCACTTCTCCTTACCGTTCTGTGTATCTATCATCGTAAAGGCCTTGGAAATTTCTCCAATGTTCATCTTATCCACCACAACCGCTATCTCCTGAGGCAGTTGTCCCATCTCAAAACGCGACGTTCCATTTGCCGGATTAGGCATCAAACCATTATTGTTTTTCGAATTTTTATCATCCGACAGATAGAGAGCTGCATTTTCAAAAGTGAACTTTGCAGTACGAATGTCATTTGCAATAGAATCCAAATGTGCCAACGAAGCAGTCAAATCTTCTTCAGACACTTGCGGTTTCAGCAAAATGTGGCGCACTTTTATACGGTCGCCACGCTTTTCTATCAACTGAATAATGTGGAAACCATATTCTGTTTCAACCACCTTAGACACTTTCTTAGGGTCAGTCAGGTTGAAGGCAACAGATGCAAACTCCGGCACGAATTGTCCACGTCCCATGAAGTCCATCTCGCCACCTTGACGAGCCGTTCCCGGGTCTTCCGAATAAAGACGTGCCAGTGTGGAAAATTGCGTTTCACCCGAAGTGACACGTTCGGTGAAGTCACGCAAACGGGCTTTCACACGGTCTATCTCCGCTTGGGGGATTTTAGGTTGTTGAGTGATGATTTGCACTTCTACCTGTGTCGGGATATAAGGAATGCTGTCTGCCGGCAACTGATTGAAATACCTGCGCACTTGGGCTGGTGTCACTTTAATGTCACCCACAATTTCTTGTTTCATCTTGTCGGCAATCATCTCGTTACGCACATCCTCGCGCCATTTTTCACGAATCTGCGTAGACGTCATATTCATGTATTCTTCAAATTTTTCTTTCGAACCGACTCGTTGAACATAAAAATTGATCCGGTTGTCCACTGCCGCCAACACATCGGTGTCGGCCACTTCGATACTATCCAGCTCAGCCTGATGAAGAAACAGTTTCTGCACAGCCATCTGCTCAGGAATGACACAATACGGGTCCTTAGTGAATTTAATACCCTGATATTGGGCTTGTAAGCGGGCTTGCTCAATATCTGATTTCAAGATGGCCTCATCACCAATAACCCACACCACTTCGTCGATAATATTATCTTGTGCATAGGAAAGACAGGAAAAGGATGTCAGCATCCACACTCCTAACAACAGCACGACTTTGATACTTAACAATCTTCTCATTGGTTTTTATAATAATATTTAATACGTTCTTGTTTTGAGGCACTCTGATACAAATCGGTTCTCACTTGCCGCATGAAATCGGCCTGCTTCAGATTGCCCAATGCTTTCTTCACTTCGTCGCGCGCCGCATCGAAAGGCTTCACCTGCCCGCGCATCAAGATGTCGTCTACATGCAAAAAATAATAATAAGCCGTATCTTGCAACTCGATATGACGATTTTTCGACAAATATTGTTCGGCATCTTTAAACTTGCGCGGCAACTTTGCCAGCAATGTGGAAGCTGGCATCCACCGATCGTAAAAATAAATATAGTCCACGGCATTGCTCAAACTATATTTTTCCAGCCGGTCAATGGATTTCTCATCTTTCGACTGATACCACCGACGTATACGATTAATACCCGACGCCGTCTGGGGCACTTTTATGTAAAGCCCTTTAAGCAATGTTTCATCGACGCGAAACAAAGCTTCGTTGGCTTCATAAAATTGTTTCAGTTCGTCTTCCGAAAGTTCGTTTGTCAAAACTTGCCCTACAAGGCTCTGCTGATAATTGTGCATAATCAACGACTTGCGGTAATTTTGTACAAGCGTCTCGATATGCTCTTCGTCTGACACATTGCTTTCAGCTTTCTCATACAGCAACACGTCCTCCACCCAATTACGAATATATTTTTCAGTGAACGACGCACTGTCAGTCTTCGAAAGTCCGATAGGCATCATAGCCTTTACGTCTTCTTTGTACAGAAACATGCCATCAACCTCCACCAATGGAGTTTTCCCATGATGGTCAGTTTCACTGCTACACGCAGCCAACAAGACCATTACTCCCCAAAGGCAAACATTATGCATTTTCATATACATTAAACGACATAAAAACAGTGAACGAAGATACGGTTTTAATCTATATAGCATCGTGATTGTTAACTGTTTTTAAAGCCTCTTCGTTTATTTCAACACCAAACTTCTTTGCCCATTTTCCCTCTTCTTCATGCAACACGGCGTCTTCGTAATCTTGTTTCAACCGTACATACACATCCTTATAGGATTCCGGCTTTCGTTTCAGCACCTTCCCCAACACACGCACATAAGGATATTCAGCTGAAGGGACGAAATCGCCTTGTCCAAAACAGAACTTGTCGATGCAGTCGTTTGTTCCAATCTGATAGAGTCCACTATCCACCTTCACCCACTGCGAACCACCAATACTATCGAAACGGGCGACAACCTCCTCCCATTTTTCTTCGGGAATCCCTTCCAGATATTTTACCAAACGTTCTAATTTTTCCCTATCGCTGGCCTGAAGGGCAACCCCTTTGAAATGGGGAAGTTTCCAACGATAGTGTTTCTTATGCTTTTTATAATATTTCTTCAAAGCTTGCTCATCGACCTGCAATAACTTGCATTCCAGCATATCGGCCAGCAACCCGTCGTGGTATTCCTGCAAGAGATAAGGAGAAACGTCTTCCATTTCTTGCACATCGGACAAAGACTTAGATTCATCGACCGGTTTTAAACGCTGGATGAGATGCAACCCGACAGGCGAACTAAAAGCCCCTGAAATTTCTCCCGGTTTCAACTTTTGATAAACTCTCAACAAGTCATTGGGCAACTGACAAGGATTGGCACATACCACTTCGGCTTGCCACCCCATTGGTAAACTGTCTCCATGCACGCGAATCCAACAATCCAATCCTTCAGAAACGACTGCTGAAGCTAACGAATCTAAACAAACATGCAACGCATTCATCCGCTCATAAGAAATATATTGGGGCACACGAATACCCACGTGGGCCATCTGTCCATACGCCGGACGAGGTACGGCATCTTTAGCCTGAACACTCTTCTGTTTGATTTTCAAACGGAGAGCCAAAGCCTCTTTACAAGCTTCATATTTCTGACGAAAGACTGTCGTGGTGTCTAGCCCTTTGGCCTGCGCTTCGCATACCCGCCATTTCAAACTGACAAAACGGCTTACGAAATCACGCAACGGTTCACCGTCTCCATGTTTTTGATAGGCATACAAGAACTCAGCCCGCGAAATCGGCAAATGCCCGACCTTCATCAACAACGTATCTGTCTGCGCCCGCACACAACCGATACAAAGGGCAAACAGAATCCATAAAAAAGTTTTTCTCACCATGTTTCTTTTTTTCAAAAATTCCGACTTCTTCTCAATAATCCGCTTACAGTCTTGCATTAGCACATTACGACGTCTTTACAGAATAAAAAACTGACTAAAAAAACAAAACAGCAACGTCCCGCACTGACCAAAGAAAGGCTGCGCCAACTTAACGTCGGGGCAGCCTTCTCCTATTCTCATATCTTATTGCGATAATTGCAGTTTTCTCTTTTTACAGCGGACGGCTATAATTAGGAGCCTCGCTCGTGATAGTCACATCATGCGGATGACTCTCCATTACACCAGCGTTGGTAATGCGAGTAAATTTAGCATCATGCAACTGCTCGATGTTGGCTGCACCACAATAGCCCATACCAGAACGCAAACCACCAATCAACTGATAAATCACCTCATACAAAGTTCCCTTGTAAGGCACACGTCCAGCAATGCCTTCCGGCACAAGTTTTTTCACGTCGTTCTCGCCACTTTGGAAATAACGGTCTTTCGAACCGTTTTCCATAGCTTCCAACGAACCCATGCCACGGTAAGCCTTAAACTTACGTCCGTTAAAAATGATGGTTTCGCCCGGAGATTCTTCTGTTCCGGCAACCAACGAACCAATCATGACACAATATCCGCCGGCAGCCAACGCCTTCACCACATCGCCCGAATAGCGCAAACCACCATCGGCAATCAAAGGCACTCCTGTTCCTTTCAACTCCTTGGCCACATCATAAACGGCCGAAAGTTGGGGCACTCCGACCCCAGCCACAACACGAGTCGTACAGATGGAACCCGGACCGATGCCAACTTTGACAGCATCAGCTCCGGCCTCAACAAGCGCACGTGCAGCTGCTGCCGTAGCAATATTGCCCACCACGATGTCAATATCGGGGAATTCACGTTTTGCTTCTTTCAGTTTCTCAATTACAAATTTGGAATGCCCGTGTGCAGTATCAATGACAATGGCATCTGCTCCGGCATTGACCAAAGCACGCATCCGGTCTATGGTGTCGAAAGTCACTCCCACACCGGCAGCCACGCGCAAACGTCCTTTGGAGTCCTTGCAAGCCATAGGTTTGTCTTTCGCCTTTGTGATGTCTTTGTAGGTAATCAGTCCCACCAGCTTATTGTCTTTGTCGACAACAGGCAGTTTCTCTATCTTGTTTTGCTGCAAAATCTGCGTGGCAGCTTCCATGTCAGTTTGTTGAGTGGTAGTCACCAAGTGTTCCTTGGTCATCACGTCCTCAATATTCTTATTCATATCCTTCTCAAAACGAAGGTCACGGTTGGTCACAATGCCCACCAAATGACGATCGTCATCCACCACAGGGATACCTCCGATATGATATTCAGCCATTAAATTCAATGCATCACGCACAGTCGAACCACGCTTGATGGTCACCGGGTCGTAAATCATTCCGTTTTCGGCACGTTTTACGATAGCCACCTGACGGGCTTGCTCTTCGATGGACATATTCTTATGAATCACACCGATGCCCCCTTCGCGTGCAATCGCGATAGCCATTTTTGCTTCGGTCACTGTGTCCATAGCAGCCGTTACAAAGGGAATGTTAAGTGTAATGTTACGTGAAAATTTTGTCGAGAGTTCGACAGTTCGTGGTAATACTTCAGAATAGGCCGGAATCAAGAGAACGTCGTCAAACGTTAATCCGTCCATCACAATTTTATCTGCAACAAATGACATAGGCTTTTAAGCTTTAAGAATTTATTGCGTGCAAATTTAGAGATTTTATTCCTTTCAGTCTTTATCTATCCCTGCATTTTTATATTTTTTTAGACAGTAAAAGACAAACCCCCGCCACGGTCTAACGACATCCGGCGAGGATTTGTCTCATTCTACAACTTGTTTTTCTTCAAATCAGTTGGCCATCTCGGAAATGAACTTGATACGGACTAACCGGATTTCATCCTCGCTATAGTCGTCGCCCAATTCTTTCATGGCTTCTTCAATGCTGTCGGTAGTCGATTCTTTGAAATAATCGTAAATGTCCTGGACATGGTCTTCGTCCATCACATCTTCTAACACGTAGTCGATATTCAACTTCGTACCGGAATAGACAATGGCTTCCATCTCGTCGAGCAACTCATTGATTTCAATTCCTTTGGAGAAAGCAATGTCATCCAACGCCACTTTGCGGTCTATGCTTTGAATAATCGAAACTTTCAATTTCGACTTGTTGGCCACCGTGCGCACTCTTAAATCTTCCGGACGTTCGATTTCGTTTTCTTCACAATGACGTCTGATGAGTTCGCAAAACTCAGCTCCATAGCGTTTTGCCTTTCCTGCTCCCACTCCCGGAATATTTTGCAATTCTTCCAGTGTGACCGGGTATATCGTAGCCATTGCTTCGAGCGAAGGGTCTTGGAAGATGACATAGGGTGGCACTTCCAGTTTCTTCGAAAGTTTCTTCCGTAAATCTTTCAGCATGGAATACAGCGTCGGGTCCACGGCGCAAGAAGCTCCTCCGCGCAGCGGGGTTTCCTCCTCTTCTTCTTCGAAGTCGTTGTCTTCGGTAATTTTGAAAGATTTAGGATGTTTCAGGAATTTCTTACCTTCAGGTGTCACTTTCAGCAAGCCATAGTTTTCCACATCCTTGCTCAAATATCCGGCTATCAAAGCCTGACGGATAACAGCATTCCACACTTTATCTTCTTCACCCGTGCCAGAACCAAAGACTTCGAGTTCCTCATGCTTGTGGTCCAACACTTCGGTTGTTTCTTTTCCCAGAATGACATCGATTACATATTCGGCCTTGAACTTTTCTTTTACGGCCAAAATAGTCTCAATGACGGTACACAATAAATCTTGAGCTTCCACTTGTTTTTTAGGATTTAAACAATTGTCACAATTTCCACAATTATCTTCCGTATAAGTTTCGCCAAAATAGTGCAAGAGCAATTTCCGGCGACACACGGAAGATTCGGCATACGCAGCTGTTTCACGCAGAAGCTGGCGGCCTATATCCTGTTCTGCCACAGGTTTTCCTTCCATAAACTTTTCCAGTTTCTGAAGGTCCTTGTTCGAGTAAAAAGCGATGCAGTTTCCTTCTCCTCCGTCACGTCCCGCACGACCTGTTTCTTGGTAATATCCTTCCAGACTTTTGGGCATATCATAGTGTATGACATAGCGCACATCCGGCTTGTCTATGCCCATGCCAAAAGCAATCGTGGCTACGATTACATCAATCTTTTCCATCAAGAAATCATCTTGCGTAGATGAGCGGGTGGCCGAGTCCATACCGGCGTGGTAAGGGCGCGCATTGATGTCGTTGACTTGCAATATTTGTGCAAGTTCCTCCACTTTCTTTCGGCTCAAACAGTAAATGATACCCGACTTTCCGGGATTGTTTTTAATGTATTTAATGATGTCTTTGTCGATATTCTTAGTCTTCGGACGCACTTCGTAATAAAGGTTGGGGCGATTGAAAGACGACTTGAACTCCTTGGCATCAACAATGCCAAGGCTTTTCTTTATGTCGCTCCGCACTTTGTCTGTTGCCGTCGCTGTGAGTGCAATGATAGGAGCCTTTCCTATCTCATTGATGATGGGACGAATGTTGCGATATTCAGGACGGAAGTCATGCCCCCATTCGGAGATACAGTGTGCTTCGTCCACAGCGTAGAAAGAGATTTTAACCGTCCTCAAAAACTCGACGTTTTCTTCTTTTGTCAACGATTCGGGAGCTACATACAAAAGCTTTGTTTTCCCTGATAGGATGTCGCTCTTCACCTGGTCGATGGCAGCCTTTGTCAACGACGAATTAATGAAATGTGCCACCCCATCTTCTTCACAAACATTCCGTATGGCATCAACCTGATTTTTCATCAACGCTATCAAAGGAGATATCACAATCGAGGTTCCCTCCATCAACAAAGACGGAAGCTGGTAACACAAAGATTTACCACCTCCGGTGGGCATCAGGACAAACGTATCGTTACCCGCCATCAGATTACGGATAATCGCTTCTTGTTCTCCTTTAAACGTATCGAAACCAAAGAATTTCTTAAGTTGAGTTGTTAAATCTGTTTTCTCCGCCATATCGTTTCTTTTTTCTCGTTGTTAATTAGGACAAGCCAAAATGAATGGCTAACAAAATTATAAACAACTTTCCATAAAATACAAATAATTTCGATACTATTTTTGATGCTAGTTCAAAATTGGCTCTTCTTCTTACTCACTCACACATTCTGCAAACGCGACAAATTGGCTTTGCCCAACTGCTTCTTTGCATAATCCAACGTCACGTTGAATTCCTGAACCTCTTTGGAAGGGACTTCAAACATGGTGTCAATCATGATGGTTTCAACAATCGAACGCAAACCACGCGCACCCAGTTTATATTCGATGGCCTTGTCGACGATGAATTCAAAAACTTCCGGTTCAAAAGTCAGTTTCACGCCATCCATCTCAAAGAGTTTCACATATTGCTTGATTATGGAATTCTTCGGTTCGGTCAGGATGTTTCGCAAAGCCGTACGGTCCAAAGGATTCAGATAAGTCAACACCGGCAAGCGCCCGATAATTTCGGGGATGAGACCAAACGACTTCAAGTCTTGCGGTGCGATGTACTGAATCATATTCTCCTTGTCGATATGCATCGTGTTTTGCACAGCACCATATCCCACCACGTGCGTGTTTAAACGCTGGGCAATTTTCTTTTCTATGCCGTCAAATGCTCCTCCACAGATAAACAGAATGTTCTTCGTGTTCACCGGAATCATCTTTTGCTCCGGATGTTTGCGACCTCCCTGAGGTGGAACATTCACAATCGAACCTTCGAGCAGTTTGAGCAATCCTTGTTGCACACCTTCGCCACTCACATCGCGCGTAATGGAAGGATTGTCTCCCTTGCGGGCTATCTTGTCTATTTCATCAATGAAAACAATGCCACGCTCGGCTTCAGCCACATTATAATCGGCCACTTGCAGCAGACGGGTCAAAATGCTTTCAATGTCTTCGCCCACGTAACCGGCTTCGGTCAAGACCGTCGCGTCGACAATGGTAAAAGGCACGTGAAGCAACTTGGCAATGGTACGCGCCAGCAACGTCTTTCCCGTGCCGGTGCTTCCCACCATGATAATGTTGGATTTCTCTATTTCCACATCATCACCGGCATCCTTCTGCAACAGACGTTTATAATGATTATACACAGAAACCGCCAAATAGCGCTTGGCATCATCTTGCCCAATCACGTATTGGTCAAGAAAATCCTTGATTTCCTTCGGTTTCGGAAGTTCTTTCATGTCCAGCTTAGACAGACGTCCCTTCATGACTTCGCCCATGGCTTCGCGTGCAATTTCATGCGCCTGCTCGGCACAATCATTGCAAATGCAGCCATCCAAACCTGTTATAAGGAATCCGACTTCGCTTTCCGGACGCCCGCAAAAGCTACAACGCCTTCTTGATTTATTTTTTGAGTCCAATATCTTCTAAGTTTTTAAGTTTTGTTTCCTACCCTGCGGGTTGAAAGATGCACTCACGGTCCACCTGCCAACTCCAGCCATCATTTCTTGCGAGACAATACCTCGTCAATCATACCGTAGTCTTTGGCTTCCTGGGCAGTCATCCAATAATCACGGTCTGAATCAGCCCACACCTTGTCAAAGTCGGTATGCGAATGGTCGGCTATGATGGTATATAATTCCTTTTTCAACTTCTGAATCTCACGAGCCGTGATTTCAATGTCTGAAGCCTGTCCCTGAGCTCCGCCCATCGGCTGGTGAATCATGACACGCGAATGGGTCAACGCCGAACGTTTTCCCTCTTTGCCTGCCACCAACAAAACAGCCGCCATTGATGCTGCCATGCCGGTGCAGATGGTTGCCACATCGCTGGAGATGAACTGCATCGTGTCGTATATGCCCAATCCGGCATAAACCGAGCCTCCGGGAGAGTTGATGTAAATCGAAATGTCCTTGCCCGGGTCTACAGAATCCAGATAAAGGAGCTGGGCCTGCAACGTATTGGCTGTATAGTCGTCTATGGGTGTTCCTAGAAAGATGATGCGATCCATCATCAAACGTGAGAACACATCCAGTTGTGTCACGTTTAATTGACGTTCCTCCAAAATGTATGGATTCAGGTATCCCTGCGATTTTATCACATCGTCCAGCACCATGCTGTTCATACCCAAATGTTTGGTGGCATATTTTCTAAAATCGTCTATCATATCTATTCCTTTGTTTATATTTATTAGACTAAAAAAGGAAAGCTTTTGGCTTTCTGATATTGCGCAAATGTACAATATAACTCATACCAAAAGCCTCCCTTTTAGGAAGATTTAGCAAAAAGACTTTCCTTATTCGAACATCTTGTTGAAGTCTTCTACGGAAACAGTCTTATTGTTCAGTTTCACTTTATCTTTCAACGCCTTTGCCAATTTAGATTCGACACTGCGGTTGACCAACTGCTCTACGCTTTCTTTTCTCTTCAACATTTCTTTAGCATAGTTTTCAAGCATGTCTTCTGGCACATTCAGCATGCCATACTGTGCAAACTGGATGCGGGTAACTTCCTTGGCCATATCCATGATGTCGTTGTTTTCCACCTTGATGTCGTTGGCAGCAACAAGTTTCTCCTTAATCAGGTGCCAAGTCAGCTCTTCGATGCTGCGGTCATAGTTTTCGGCCACAAAGGCTTCGCCTTTTTCCTGGTTGTTGAGCAACATGATGCGTTTCAGGATGGCATCCGGGAATTCCAGCTTACCAATCTTCTTCACCAGATATTCACGAACATCAATCAAGAACTTATAGTTGCTGTCGTTGACAAATTGCTCAGCCAACTCACTTCTGATTTTGCCGCGGAATTCTTCTTCGCTCTTCACCACGCCTTCACCAAACACGTTGTCAAACAACGCTTGGTCCAAATCACCGGGAACGAAGTGGGTGATTTCGTCCACTTGGAAACTGAAATTGCCCTTTACGTTGGCCACGTCTTTCTTGTCGATTTTCAGCAAAGAAGCAATTTCCGCCTCATTGCCATCGAACGCCTCAGAAGGATTGAACACCAGCACCTCATTGACTTTGGCATTGGCAAAGATAGCCTTCTGCTCGTCTTTCTTCATGTAAGTAGGCATCATCACAGCGTGTTCCACCTGGATACCACCTTCCTTCACACTGTTGTTCTCGTCCAACTCTGCAATCAGACCTTTCAGCATGTCGCCTTCGGTGTACTCTTGCACATTTTCATATTTGCCGCCGCGCTGAGCGTACATTTTTACCTGACGCTCCACGAGGTCGTCGTTGACGTCGATAGTATAGTAGTCAATCTCGTCATTGCTGTCGAGCACCACGTCAAATTCGGGAGCCAGGGCAATGTCGAACACGAATTCGAAAGTCTCGTCTTTTGCAAAGTCGATAGCCGATTGTTTTTCTTCGTTGGGAAGAGGCTCGCCCAGCATGTTCACTTTGTTATCTTTCAAATATTCGTAAACTTTTTCTTGGAGCACTTTGTTAACCTCTTCAGCCAAGATAGCTGTTCCGTATTGTTTCTTAATCAAACCCATCGGCACCATGCCCGGACGGAAACCCGGCATATTGGCTTTTTTCTTAAAATCTTTCAAAGCCTTGTCAACTCGTGCTTGGTAGTCTTCTTTTTCCAATTTTACAGTAAGCAACGCGCTTACCTTGTCAATGTTCTGTAATGAAACGTTCATTCTGACAATTTATTTTAGTGATTACTATTTTTTGTTTTTTGTCTTTAAGCTCATTATTAACTATTAAGAGTGGGCAAAATTAGCGTTAATCTTTCAATTACCAAAGAAAGACTATGAATTAAATTAAACGGGCTGTCTGAAAGATTATTTCCTCAATCGGCCGTCAAGCCGTTTTGCCCACCTCCCGGCTGTCCTTTTTAATTCTCCCGACATCTTTCCGCTTTTCCCGACATGAAACCTGCACTTCCCTCTCACACGGAGCCTCTTTGAGCGGAAAGGAAGGTAGCCGACCAGCGAAAGGAAGGTAGACAAGAGCGGATAGGAGTCCGTGTAAGAGCGGAAAGGAAGGTTTGGGCATACGCCCTCCCATTTCTCACAAAACACTATTATTAAAGCATTTACAAGAAGAAGGCAGACAACCATCCGACACGTTTCGTTTTCGGACGATTGCCTGCCTACAATCTTTGCACACCCCTGTGTGCTACTTATTTATTGCTTATACCAGCATAAACCTGTGTTTATTTACTAAAAAAGGCTAAGATGATTTTTCGGACTAGACACACTCTCCCAAAAAGCCACCATTAACCTTAGTGTCTTCCTTCGTTTCCTCTTCTGCATTCCGCAGTTGAAAATCTTTGCGGCGAAGAACAAAGCTTTGGCTCAAGTATTTTTCGCGCACAACCTGGTTGGCTGCAAGTTCTTCAGGAGTGCCCTGGAACAAGATTTTTCCTTCAAATAGCAGATAGGCCCGGTCGGTGATGCTGAGTGTTTCCTGCACATTATGGTCTGTAATGAGAATACCTATGTTTTTATATTTTAACCGCCACACGATGTGCTGAATATCTTCCACAGCAATGGGGTCTACGCCGGCAAAAGGCTCATCGAGCATGATAAACTTGGGATCGATGGCCAAACAACGGGCAATCTCCGTCCGGCGGCGTTCACCACCCGAAAGCTGATCGCCTAAATTTTTGCGCACTTTTTGAAGGTGAAACTCGGCAATGAGGCTCTCCAGCTTTTCACGCTGGTATTCCTTGGGCTTGTTGGTCATCTCCAACACGGAGGCTATGTTGTCTTCCACGCTCATCTTGCGAAAGACCGACGCTTCCTGTGCCAGATATCCGATACCGTTCTGTGCGCGCTTATATACGGGATATTTCGTGATGTCAAGGTCGTTCAGGTAAATGTGCCCTTCATTCGGCACAATCAAGCCGGTAGTCATATAAAAAGAGGTTGTCTTGCCAGCACCGTTCGGGCCGAGCAACCCCACGATTTCACCCTGCTTCACATTGATTGACACATGGTTTACCACCGTGCGTTTACCATATTTCTTCACTAAGTCTTCCGTGCGAAGCACCATACGGCCGTCTGCGGGTATATGCATTTCGAGTTTGTCTGGTCTTTCTGCCATAAATCCAAGAATTTGCCGCAAAAATACAACTTTTGGAATTAAAAAAGGTTATTGGTGGAGAGAAACTGAACGGGCTTCAATCGTTTTCTATTATTTTTGCAGAAAATAAAACCAAACAATGTTTAAAGCACTTCAACGATTGGGCAGTTACATGATACTGATGGGGCGCACATTTGGCCGCCCCGAACGATGGCGCATGTTCTTCAAGCAATATGCCAAAGAACTGGAACAACTAGGCGTCAACTCGATTGGCATCGTCCTGCTCATCTCATTTTTCATCGGAGCTGTCATCTGCATCCAGATAAAGCTAAACATCCAAAGTTCATGGATGCCACGCTTCACAACAGGTTTTGTCACACGCGAAATCATGCTGCTGGAGTTTTCATCATCCATCATGTGCCTCATCCTGGCCGGCAAGGTCGGTTCAAACATAGCCTCCGAACTAGGCACAATGCGTGTGACCCAACAAATAGACGCCCTTGAAATCATGGGCATCAATTCGGCCAACTTCCTTATTCTGCCCAAAATAGCAGCCTTGGTCAGCTTTATTCCTGTATTGGTGACCATCAGTATATTCTCTGGAATCGTGGGCGCATATGCCACGGCGTGGTTCGGAGGCATCATAAATGCCGAAGACTTAACGTTCGGCCTACAATACTCCTTCACGGAATGGTTTGTCTGGTGTGGCATCATCAAGTCATTCTTCTTCGCTTTCATCATCGCAAGCGTATCGTCTTATTTCGGATACATGGTCGATGGAGGCTCCATCGCTGTGGGAAAAGCTAGCACAAACGCCGTAGTGTGCAGCAGTATTCTCATTTTGTTTTCCGATTTGTTCTTAACTCAACTCTTGACCTGACACTCACATGATAGAACTAAAATCCATCTATAAATCCTTTGAAGGACGTATGGTGCTTGAAGACATTAGCACTATATTTGAAAATGGCAAGACCAATCTCATCATCGGACAAAGTGGCTCGGGAAAAACGGTGCTGATGAAGTCCATTGTCGGGCTACTGACACCAGACCGGGGCGAAGTGCTTTATGACGGACGGAATTTCCTGACCATGACCAAAAAGGAGCGTATTGCCCTGCGCCGGGAAATGGGCATGATTTTCCAAAGTGCCGCCCTGTTCGACTCTATGACGGTACTGGAAAATGTCATGTTTCCCCTTGACATGTTTTCAAATGACAACTATCGCGACCGTGTGAAACGTGCACAGTTTTGCCTAGATCGCGTGAACCTAAACGAAGCGCAACAAAAATATCCAGGGGAAATCAGTGGTGGCATGCAAAAACGTGTGGCCATCGCCCGTGCCATCGCCTTACGCCCGCAATACCTCTTCTGCGATGAGCCAAACTCCGGCCTTGACCCCAAGACATCGCTTGTCATCGACGACCTCATCCACAGTATTACGGCGGAATATAACATGACAACCATCATTAATACGCACGATATGAATTCCGTCTTGGGCATTGGCGAAAGCATCCTATTCATCTATGAAGGCCACAAAGAATGGCACGGAACAAAAGAAGAAATCTTCACATCAAGCAACGAACGGCTAAACAAGTTCATCTTTGCTTCCGACTTACTCCAAAAAGTGAAAGACATGGAAATAACAACAAGGGAAGGATGATTGCTTCAAAAGCAAAACCAAACACAAGTGCACGTTTCTTTCACACAAAACATTGTTTATCATCTTATTTTGAAACTCGTGCCTACCTTTCGTTCCCCTCGCGAAGAGGACAAAAGATAGGCACGAATTGCTCTCCATCGGCTCACAAAGGCGGAAAGGAAGCGGCATTCCACCTTTAAAATAAAATGATTAATCAATCACGGGAATGCCCAAAAGTTGATAAGAAAGCGGAAAAAGCCAGAAAATATTTCCGCTGCCGGATTCATACGTGACGTGTCGGGAAGAAGAAGGGTCTACGATGGATTCCAGACAGTGATTAGCATCCCATCCATAAGTTACGATCATCCCTCCATAATCCAAAGCAGTCAGTAAGCCGTCCTCCCAAGAGAACTTCAGTTGATAACTTCCGCCTGTCACTTTCCACAATTCTCCATCTTGGTAAGTGTATGCATTGCGGCTTACCTCCTGGAAACTCTCTCCGCCAGGAGCTTCATAGCAAACGACTTCCACGATGCGCCCGCTTCCATCATAAACAAACTCCTCCTTTGCCAATGTGCGTTCATAGACTTCTGCGTCAGCCAAGCTATACACATCTTCAATCTTACGGCAAATCAAGATATTCGAGCTTCCGCCGTCGTATTCATAGAGCAAACTGGTTTTCTTCTGCAAAACATAACTCGGATCGAACACACCGCCATTTTCCGTATTGTCTTCCTTCGGCACATATTGCGTGAACGTCTGTTGCACGATACGCCCGTCATCATAAAGATCTACAACCGCCTGAAGATAAACTACATCCTCCAACGGGATGCTGTCCTTCAACGAATAGTTGCCCGCACCATACGCAGCTTCCAAGCGTTGCTCCAAACGCCAGATGGAATCGGCTGAAATATCAGGCACTTTGTCATACACTGTATACTGGTATTTGATAGCCGACTGACGCGTCACCTCCAAAGTACCTAGCGTGTCGCCTTCCGCATTACAACGTACACCCGAAGCCAAGCGATTATTTTCATAAACAAACGTCCAGTCATAGTCTCCCCAATGGGAGTTGGTTCCTTTAATTTCCACAGCCCTGAATAGCTTACCAGACTGATTGCCCGACGCACTTAATACGTCGTCTTCCGAACAGGCAACCCATCCCAAAATAAACACGAAAAGAAAGAATATTTGCAAAGGTCTCATAGTTTCGTTTTTTATTATCTGTTAAAAAGCATCTTGCACATTAATCGCCGTAATCCGGCCAAAGCCGCCGAAAACGCCATGTTTGCTGGTGTTTTTTTCCAAAGTTCCCGTACCAACGGTTGTAATGGCGATGGTGCGAACAGTTCCTTCCTGCTTAGCTGCATTCCAAGTGGTCAACACCAACATGCGGTTGTAAGACAATGTGGACAATATAGGCATGTCACTAGTCGGCACGGGGTTCGTGTAATCAATCATGCCTTGCATGGATTTCCAAGCCATCATGGATGTGATTTCCTCGCCTGCCGGGGCTTCGTATTCCTCCGTCACGATATAAGGCGTCACTGCCAGGTTGACGGAATAAATCTTGTTGGAAGAAGCATAGTAAATGACATTCTGCGTCTCCGTCCCGTCAAAAAACTGAGCTGTCTCAATACCAGGACATGTGCTCAAATCTGCAATCGCAAGCGGCCATCCATTTTGGTCGGCATTTGCATCATACCAAGGTACACGCTTGGTAATGTAGGAATAAATTTTACCATGCAAGGCAGGCTCACCCGTTACAGGGTCTTTCTCTTGCAAGATGATATGCATCTGGTTGTTGTCGCCAGAGAATATGGCCCGGCATGTGAAACCTTGCAACTGGTTCCAATCGAAAGGATCGGTAGCAGTGAGCTTACTGCTGTTAAAGACAGTCAACTTGTCAGCCATATCAAACTGTAACAAACGACCATTCTGCTCGTCAAACCCGATTCCATTATCCCATTCCGACCGATAAAATTTTTTGATATAATAGTCTGACAAATCCGTGGTTAACAAATAATAAGAATAAACCTTATTATTCTGCTGCATGCTACGAGGATATACTTTCCCTGTTATAGCCAGTAGTTCGACTCCGCTATTTGGTTCGTAACCGATAGTCGTCACATCATAAATGCCAGGGTCGATGATAAACATATCGCCGTTACCGTCAATATAAGAGTAATTGAACGGATCAACTCGGTCTATTGTATGATCACTTCCGATAGTTAACGAACGATTTGAGGCATATATGGTTGAACGAATACTTGTGGCTACTCCATTGATCTTCCGTTCATTGACACGGGAAAAGAGATTACTCATTATCGTGTCGTTCTCTTTTTTATAGTTACTAGTGAAATTGTAAGCCATAATAAGCGAAACATCCGAAGTAGCCTCATCATGTGTGTCGCATACCACGAGACCGCTACCAAAGGGACTAAGCACCGTAAGATTAAAAGTCGCTTCTTGGACAATGCCCGTCGTGTTGTCGGTCACTTGAAACAATAACTGATAAGCATTGCCTTCCGGCTGAGCCGTGATTTCCTTCTTGAGCGTCATTGTAGAGTCCAATACTTGAGGCACAATGGAATTTCCATAAAGCGTCCAACGATAAGAAAGGTCAGCATCCGCCACTCCTTCTTTATAAACCAGCGGCTTTATCTCAAGCGTATCAAAAGCAAAGACCGAATAATCCGTCGTCGCTCCACCCATCTCTATGACAATGGAGTTTGGCAAACGATAATTCAACGAAGATTCATCTTCATAACAACTGCCCAGCATCATACACAGGAAGCTTAACAATATAAGAATTTTATCTTTCATAACAGTTTTCTCTTTTACGTGAATAAAAAATCATCATGGCATAGACACCACCTGCCCGACATATTCTCCATCTTCATGGCGCAACGGATTGCCAGGATGCTGGTTATTATAGTCCGTCAAGGCCACTTTCACCATCGCTGCCCATGCTTTCAGCTCGTTGTATGTCATTGTCCAGCGTTCTGGGTCAGGATTTGCCGGATCTGCGCTACCCAGACTGTTCCAATAAGGAATGGAAGAAAGTCCGGTGGTTTCCAAAATAAATTTGTACCATGAATTGGAATAATTTCCAAATGTCGGCTGCAACCTGCTCCAGTTGGCCGGTTGGGTTAACTTGTTCGTAATGGAAAGCAAAAAATGTGTTTGATTTAAATCCGTAACAGGAAAGTCTTTCGTTGCATTAAGTTTAAAACAAGCCACATAAACCGAATCGTCCAAAGCCGGAATGTAATTAATTTGCACTTTGATAACTCCGGAATATTCACCCGGAGCGATGCTGCCTCCTAGAATATCATACATGGAGCTTTCGGCTGTCAATAAAGTATCTTCTGTCGCAACAGCCATGTCTACGACCCGCTCAAAGTCTACAGCACTTCCCGTCACAAGCACTGGGATGTTGACTGTATCGCACCCCAATTCTAAGTTTCTCACATTCTCCACGAAACTATATGTCGTGGCATTGCTATTGAAGTAAATCCCAGGAGCTTCTTTATAGAGCATGATACCTTCCTTTCCACAGGCCGACAATAGCAAGCCAACGGCCAATGTCTTGATTATTTTTGGAATGATTGTCTTTTTCATTTTCTTTCCTTTTTTGTGATTTTTTTCTGTTATAAAAATATCAGCGGACATCGTCTTGATAATCTTCACGCCCTCCAAGTTCCACTTCATCTTCAGGCAGCGGAATGACAAACAAATCGTCACCAGCTACATTCGAATTAGGAACATTCTTGTTTAACCGCTTGTAGTAGTAAAACATTTGGCCTTCGCTGATGTATTCCTTTTTCCATTCTTTCTCAATTTCTTGGTCTATTTCTTCTTTAGACAACGAAGCCGGTAGGTTCTTCGTGTAAAGAATGCCCCGCGCCAAACGTACCTGATTTAATACTTCCACAGCTTTAGCCCGGTCGCCAAGTTCATTGTAGCATTCGGCTGCGTAATAGAACATTTCTGGTTTTCGGATAAGAGGCATCTTATTTTTGGCTACCGATGTGGTTTCCGGAGACTCCCAAAATTTCAAGAACAGCCAACTCGTAGCATCGGTCTTTTCTAGTCCACGCAAATAACGATAATCCGATAACCCTGTCCCGTCCGCAATCTCATAGAGTATTTCTCCGTTTGCTTTCGTGAGATAAAAGTATTGCGTATTGTCCGACATAGAAAAGCCTTCATCAATCGTGTAAGTTTCAATATGCTGTTTCAACGGTTCATACATATTTGCAATGTCAAGATTAAAAATATGTTCCACCGTGTACGACAAGTCGCGCGCTTTCTCTTCGACATTAATAGATTGGTCTGGATTCACCCAAGCTATGTTGTTTTCTTCAACGAACAATTTCCTCACACAATCCAACGCATCCTTGTATTTGCCTTCCCACATATACACACGGGCTTCCGTTGCACGTACGGCATAATAATTGAAACGACACCGACGATTGCTGTAAAAGCCATCATCATTGGGCAATTCGTAATCACTCCCTGAAATTTCCTCTCCATAAGGGTCGTATGCGTTCAAGAGTTCCCGCGCTTCATTCAAATCGGCATGAATGTATTCCAGCACTTCACGTTCGGTAGATTGCTTTGTTATGGACTTGTGATAACGCGTCACATAAGGAATGGTCAATCTGTCCAAATTCTCTGGATGCTGCTTCAAGTCTCCCCAGCCAAACATACGCAACAAATCGAAGTGCAAGAAAGCGCGAAGCCCTAACGCTTCTCCTTTAATAATAGCGTAGTCAGTTGGATGGAGCACCACTTGTCCCTTTTCTTCCAGCATCTCCAAGAGTGCGTTAACATTAGCAATGCAGTTGTATTGTTTCAACCAAATATTAGAAAAAGCAGTCTTGTACCGATCATACTCATGCTGCCCGGCATCATAATACGAGTTCGATACTTCCATTTCATACTGTCCACCTATGGCATCCAGCAAACAAACTGTCAAGTCCTTCCCATAAAGTGTTTGGTCGCCCATAAGTATATAGCAACCTATTAGGGCCTCTTTGAAACCCGATTCAGTTTCAAACATCTTGTCTTCCCGAATCTCTGTCTTAGGCTGTACATCTAAAAAATCAGAACAAGACGTACACACAAGCAACCAGAAACATGGTATTATATAATAGAGTTTATATCGAATAATTGATTAATGCGTTCTTTGACTTATCTTTGTGATCT
>ERZ779889.935-NODE-935-length-32766-cov-4.026383_pt1 | contig 32766 bp, 27 predicted proteins | sample MGYA00511030_ERZ779889 | MGnify/ENA primary metagenome ERZ779889 (study PRJEB29588, sample SAMEA2160616) | human gut metagenome | biome: human gut; feature: human-associated habitat; material: faeces | place: Denmark | collected 2008/2010 ... | reverse complement strand
TAACGGAAGCAGTAAACGCTTTTGGTCGCTGCCCACTCGGGCAGCGTGGATTGAAATCCCATTGTTTAATAAAATCGAAAGGAGAATGATTAAGTAGCTGCCCACTCGGGCAGCGTGGATTGAAATAAGAAATAACTATTTTGCTATTGTTACCCCATTTAGTCGCTGCCCACACGGGCAGCGTGGATTGAAATATTCCTTCTACAGCCTTTACAACGGTTGCAGATACAGTCGCTGCCCGGTCGGGCGGCATGAATTTAAATCGATGGCATTGGTAACTATTTAGAGCGTTTTAGCAAATAATTCATCGTCCTGCGTTTTGTTTAAAAATGCGTAAATTTCCTCAATATTCATAATTTGCTCCTTCCGGATTTTATTTTAGGTATAAAAAAAGCCGCTTTAACAGCGGCGTTATACAATCAACTTCTTCACCCCCTTAAATTCGGGCATAAAAAAGCGCCTATGTAAAAACATAAGCGCGGTTAATCTTTTAATTTTTCTATTTCAGCATCTAATTTTTTTACTTTTTCTAAAAATTTTATGTTTACTTTTCTATATTCTTCATCATACGGATTATAACCATCAAGTCCACCTTTATGGTTTTTTATCGACCATTCAAAACTTTTTTTGGCGATTTCATCAATGAATTTTCTATGTTCATCAAACAACTTCTTCCGTTCTGCATTTAACTCATCTTTCTTACTCACGAGGCATTCTCCTATACTGGTAATTATAAATTTCCGCTAATATTTTATTAACTTCATGGAATTCTTCATCATCGTCTACAGGTGCTTCGCCTTTGAACCTTTTATCCAACAATCCTTTTAGCCCTGTATTATTATATTCATATTCAATTTTCTGCCCTGTAACAAAGTTTGTATCTTCATTTGCTATAATTTCATAAACAAACTTATCATCAATACCTCTAAGGCGTTTTAATTTTAAATCCATGAACTCTTTTAAATCATATTTACTAAAGGAATACCTTGTTAATTTAGCTGGGTGGTTATGCGTAACGGTTGCGCCGTTTAAAGCATCTTCGCCAACATTACGAAAATAAACGCTGCCTTCTTCACCAACAACGCTGAATACCTTACCTTCTTTGGTAACTATTATAGCAGTTCCGTGGTCAAGTTTCACCATTTCCTTTTCGTATTTTTTCAGTGTTTAATTTTAGTGTCCTACCCACAAGGGCAGCGTGGATATTAAGTCGGGACATACTGTAAAACAAAATCACCCTCTATGATAAAGTCATAGAGGGTGATTTATAATACTACTATCTAACTAAATTTTCACATCATACATGTGCTGCGCTGATTTTTACGCTATAATCCATTACATATTGCAGCATTTCTACTGGCACCATTAAGGTGCTGTCAACAAGTTCCGGTTTGTATTGCAATTTTACACGCATACGTTGTTTGCCGTAGTCGTCGCTGCCGACAGTGCATACTGCGCTGCGGGGTCCGTTATAAACAACCGCGGTTTGCGCGTCGTTGTTCCAGGTTACGGTGTAACCCAGCGCTTCGGCAACCTGGCGCAGAGGAACGTACAGCGTGTTATTTTTTTCCATAAGTTTCACGTCAGCCAGTTCTTTGCCTTCCATGGCAATTACGCCGGCAGTGGTGCTGATGTTAATATCAGCCAGGCCTTTTTGCAAAAGCACTGCTTTGGTAGCAGTTGCCTGTCCGGGCAGGCTTAATGTAGTAAAGTTATACCACAAAAGCATTTTATCGCCTGCTTTAAGTTCGCTAACTTCCGGGTAAACAATGGGGGAGATAGTTACATACTGTGTTTCATTTACGTTCAGCACACGCACGCTGCCATCTTCCTGCGGTTCTATTTTGCCGATATTAAAATAGGTAAATGCAGAACCCTTTTTTTCATCACCGGCAATAATGGCATCAGCTTTACCCTGAGGCGGAAGGCTGCGGGTGAGCGCCGGTCCGTACCATGCGTTTACATGTTCATCTTTTTCGATATCGTTTGCGCCAATGTAGTAACCTGTGCCGTTATCAATTAAAAAAGTATCTTCCGTAATATGCAGGGCAACCTTATCAAACGGTTTATTTTCATTTTGAATAGTAACCATGCGGCCGTTGTTTTCAATGGCTGTGCCGGACATTGCCAGTTCTTTCGGGGCATTTTGAGCGAAGGCGGTGCTGCCTAAAATCATCATGCACATTGCTGCTGCAAGTATTTTTTTCATATTATGCACTCCTTTATTGGGTAACTTGCAAATATTATAGCATGTATCAGGCTCTAAGCGCTACTATGTTGCAAAGAGTTTGCAAAAGTGTATAATTTGTGATAAGTTAAGAAAAATATATTACCAAAAAGAGGATTTTTAAAATATATAGCGTATACTAATAATATATGTGTTATTTTGGAACGGCAGAAGGGGATGAGGACAATTTCTTTAAGTACAAGGCAAAAGCGTATAGCTGAGATTGTAAGACAGGACGGGCCTATTACCGGCGAGCACATTGCGGAACGGCTTAACGTTACGCGCGCTGCTTTGCGCAGTGATTTGGCAATACTTGTTATGGGCGGCATTTTGGACGCGAGGCCTAAAGTTGGGTACTTTTTTACCGGCAAAAATACTTTGGGCATGCTTATGGAAGAAATTTCCGGCATCTGTGTGCGTGATTTGCAGTCCGTACCGGTTGCGGTAAGCCACGATAAAAGCGCTTATGAAGCTGTTATCACTATGTTTTTGGAAGATGTCGGCACGGTATTTGTTATTGATGATGCCGGGCTTTTGGCAGGCGTTGTTTCGCGCAAGGATTTGCTGAAGGCTGCCATTAACAATAATTACAACCTGCGTGAAGTGCCGGTTGTAATGGTAATGACGCCGCTTTCCAAACTGATTGTGGTAACGCCGGAGGATTCCGTTGCTGCAGCGGCACGCAAAATTATTGACAATGAGATTGACTGCCTGCCTGTTGTGCGCTGCATTGAAGAAGGCAGCCGCAGCTACGAGGTTGTAGGCAGAATTACGAAAACTAATTTTACCCGTTTGCTTGTAGATTTGGCAGAGGGAAAAGGGGGCAATTATCATAGCTAAGACACCGGTAATTTACGCTGTATCCGATTCTATCGGCGAAACGGCAGAATCTGTAGTAAAGGCGACGACCAGCCAGTTTGTGCAGGAAAAATTTGACGTTATCCGCGTACCATATATCAAAGATGCGCAGCAGGTGGAAAAAATTCTTGAAGAAGCCAAAGAATGCGGCGGTATTGTTTGCTATACCATTGTATCGCCGGAACTGCGCGAGCATATTATGCAAAAGGCAATGGAACTTGATGTTGAGGTTATCGATGTTTTAGGGCCGATGCTGAAAGCTATCGAAAAAACTTCCGGCCTTTTGCCGAAAAACCAGGCAGGGCTTATTCATGCGCTTGACCATGAATATTTTAAACGTGTTGAAGCGATTGAGTTTGCCGTTAAATATGATGATGGCAAAAATCCGCTGGGGCTTTTAAAGGCGGATGTGGTGCTTATCGGCGTAAGCCGTACCAGTAAAACGCCGCTCAGCATGTATCTTGCACATAAACAGCTTAAAGTTGCCAATGTGCCTTTGGTGCCGGAAATTACGCCTCCGGAGGAACTTTTTAAAGTACCGCCTCATAAAATTATCGGGCTTTTGATTGACCCGTTTAAACTGAATGAAATCCGCAGCGAACGTTTGAAAACCATGGGCTTAAGCGACGGCGCCAATTATGCGGATGTAAGGCGCATCAGCGAAGAACTTGAATATGCCAAGGCAATTATGCGCCGCGTGCACTGCAAAATTATTAATGTATCTAACCGTGCCATTGAAGAAACGGCAGGTATTATACTCGATTACGTACAAAAAAACAGAGACAGGCACATATAAAAATAACCCCCGCTTAGTACGGGGGTTATTTAAACTGTTATAAAAATTTTTTGTCGCGGACGTTATAGGTTACATCGCCCTGATGCGGCGTGCCGTTAACATTTACATTGCCGCTGAACACAGCATTTTTTGTTTTCCAGTTAAAGCTGCCGCTGTCGGCGGTAATGCGCAAATCGTCCTGCGTAAATACCATGTTGCCGCTTACGTAGGCTGTTTTTTCATTGCCGATAACGTCAACCTGGTCGCAGTCAAAATGAATGCCTGTTGGTTTGTCGGTAAGGCTGATATTGCCTTTGGCAACTACTTTTAGCTGATATAAATATACCTGCGCGGTATCGCCGTCGATAACACGGTCACCCAAATCAACATGGACGTGTCCTTTTAAATCGTACACGCCGGTAAAGGGGTTGAAAGTCTGGCTGTCGCTGCTGATGGCAGGTTCAGAGGCAAGTGCCGTGGGGACGAGCATAAATATAAACATAAAAACAATGGCAAAAATTTTTTTCATCATCAAAACCTCGTTGTTTAAAGAATATACTACTATTATAGACTTTGACGCTGCGCGCGGCAAGGCGTATTAAGTGAAATAAAGGTGAAACGGATGGGCATTAGAGAATTAAGTGAAGCAACAGAAGAAAAAATACTGGCATCATGGGCACAGAAAAGTGCCGCTGCCGTGCGTGAAAAGTTAGAGGAGCCGGATGAACTGCGTACTGCTTACCAGCGTGACAGGGACAGAATTATTCACAGTATGGCTTTCCGTAAATTAAAGCATAAAACGCAGGTTTATTTAAATGCCGGCGACCATTACCGTACGCGCCTTACGCACAGCATGGAAGTATCGCAAATTGCCAGGACAATTGCCAGGGCACTGCGTTTAAACGAAGATTTAACCGAAGCTGCTGCGTTGGGGCATGATTTGGGGCATACGCCTTTTGGCCATGCAGGAGAGCGTGCCATTAATGCTTATACCGGGCATTTTAAGCACAACGAGCAGAGCCTGCGGGTGGTTAAATATTATGGTCGTGACGGGCGTGGGCTGAATTTAACGCTGGATGTGCAGGATGCCATAGTAAATCATACCGGCGATACGCTGCCGAAAACTTTGGAAGGGCAGATTGTGCGCCGCTGCGACCGCATTGCCTATCTGTGCCACGATTTTGATGACGGCTGCAAGGTTGGCATTATCGGGCCGGAAAAACTGCCGGGCGTTGTTGCCATGCGTTTGGGCACGCAGCCAAGCCAGATTTTGGATATTCTGGTGCGCAATGTTGTCGAAAATTCGCTTGGCAAACCGGAAATTATAATGGACAAATATTATGAAGAAGCAATGGATGAATTCCGCTGCTTTATGTTTGATTATGTGTACTGTTCGCCTGAGCTTACGCAGGAACACCGCAAGGCAGAGCACGTTGTAACTACTTTGCTTGATTTGTATATGAAACAGCCTGCAATGCTGCCGCGTGAATACGCTGAAGCCGCCAAAGTTTTCGGCAAAGAGCAGGCGGTTGTGGATTTTATTGCCAGTTTAACCGATGCTGCGGCAGTGCAGCTATTCAGCCGGTATTTTTTGCCGGTTATATAATGTAGTGAAAAATAAATTATATTTAATAAAAAAGAGGATTTTTAATTTAGATATTGAATATAAATAAAGCAGATGATATTTAAAGTGACGGGAGCAAGGCAAATGAGCAGTATGTTTGATGATTTTAAAGAGCAGGTCCGCTCACAGGCAAATATCGTCGAGATAGTTTCGGAATATGTACCGCTGAAAAAACGCGGCAGCAGCTATTGGGGCTGCTGTCCTTTTCATGGTGAAAAAACGCCGTCGTTTTCGGTATCGCCGGATAAAAACTTTTTTTACTGTTTTGGCTGCCACGCTGGGGGCGATATTTTTTCTTTCATCATGAAGATAGAAAACTGCACCTTTCAGGATGCGCTGAAAATTTTGGCGAATAAACTCGGCATTCCCATTCCGGAGCGTGAAAAAACAAAACAGGAAATTGAACGCGAAAAAGAAGCGAAAGAAATTATTGCTGCTAACGAATTGGCAACACGCTTTTATCAGGCGTGCCTTGCCAAGAGCGAATACGGCAAAATTGCACAGAAATATCTTGCCGGCAGGGGCATTACTCCTGCAATAATTGAAAAATTTTCCATCGGCGTATCGCTGCCGGTTTATACATCGCTTGTAAAAGCGCTTGGCAAACGCGGCTGCCGTGAAGAACTTTTAATAAAGGCAGGGCTTGCAATTAAAGGCAGGCACGGAGCTTACGATAAGTTCCGCGGGCGCGTAATGATACCTATTGAGGATGCGCGAGGCCATGTAGTTGGTTTTGGCGGGCGCACTCTTGAACAAAATGCCGATACGGCAAAATACATGAATACTGCCGAAACAGAATGGTTTAATAAACGTACTTTGTTGTTTGGCCTGCATGCCGCTTTAAAAGAAATTAAACAAAGAAGGCAGGCAATTATAGTAGAAGGCTATATGGATGCTATCAGCCTGCATGCCGCGGGCATTGACTGGGCTGTAGCTTCTATGGGCACAGCGTTTTCGGCAGAACAGGCAAAACTTTTGGCGCGCGTGTGCGATGAAGTTATATTTTCGTATGACAGCGATGAAGCAGGCTTACGCGCCGATATAAGGGCTGTAAGCATTGCCCGTGCTGCCGGGCTTAAAGTAAAGGTTCTGGCAGTGCCGGATGGCAAGGACCCGGACGAATTTGTGCGCAGACACGGCACTGATGCTTACCTTGAACTTATAAAAAATGCGTCTGACGGGATTGATTTTCAGATGCGGCAGACAATAGCGCAAAATAATGTTTCAAATTTAGCAGGAAAAGTCGAAGCTGTGTCGAATATACTACCATTCCTGTTAGAATGTAAAAATGATATAGAAGTTGCCAGTCATATTAGCAGGCTTGCGCAGCTTTTAACCATAGATGAGAGCCTTATTATGAGCGAATACCGCAAACTTGCACGTAAAAACGGCAGGCGGGAGCCTGTGCAGCAGGTACAGCAGACAAAAACGGTACGCTCTGCAGGGGCGGAAGATGAAGCTGAACGTCAGCTTTTGAATATACTTGCCAAAAATTTAAGGCTGCTTTTGTTATACAGGGATAAGATAGAACAGGCCGGATTTAAAACGCCGGAACATAAGGAAATTTACAATGCCCTGACAGAGCAGCTTGTAAAATCGCCGGAAGGCGATGCGGCGGCAGAACTTTTCAGAAGCCTTAATCCGCAGGTGGCGGCAGAATTTGCTGCTATTATGGCAAAAAATATGCAGCCCGGCGATGAGGAAAAACTTGTTGAAGACTGCATCCGCACTATGAACAAAGGCAGGTTGGAAGCACTGTATGAAAAACACAGGATGCTTGCCGATGAATATGAACGTTTGGGGGACAGCCGCTTTTTGCAGGAACTTGCAGAAAGCCAGAAAATAAAAGATGCGATTAAAAACTTGTATTAAAATGGTTAAAGCATTTTGTCACGAAGGGAGGGAACACCATGGCTAATACAAAAATACCGTCCGAACAGGTTGAGGAATTATTATCTAAAGGAAAATCACATGGCGGTGTTCTCACTTATCGTGAAATTATGGATTCGATGCAGAACGCTGAGGACATGAGCGCCGATGATATGGACAATATGTATGAACTGATTGCCCAGAAAGGCATCGACGTGGTGGATGACACTAACAGCGATTTGGATTTGGAACCGGAAGCAGTAAGCGAGGCAGACGAAATAAACGAAGCCGAACTTGCCAATATGAGCGTACCGGAAGGCGTAAGCATTGATGACCCTGTACGCATGTACTTAAAAGAAATTGGCCGTGTGCCTCTTTTGGTTGGTGAGGATGAAGTTAAACTTGCCAAACGCATGGATAAGGGCAAACAGGCTTACCGCCTGCTGCATGGAACAAGAAGCGGCGTGCTTGCGCCGGTATACAGCGGCAAGGATACTACTGCCGCGCTTATCGGAAAAGCTCATGAGCTGATTGACGATGAGTATAAAATTTGCAGCCTGCGCAGCATCCATAAAGCGCTGCAATATATTCAGGAAAAACAAAGAAGCGGCATGCCCTGCACACTTGAAGAATATACCGCGCTTGTTGCTGATTTTACGCGTGATGAATGCCTGCGCCTGTACAAACTTTTGCAGGATGAACATCTTGCGATTGAAGGCAGCGAAAAGGTAATGCCGGATATACATACCAGCGACAAGGAAATACATTCTTTGTTTGACCTTAAAACCATTCTGGAAGAAGTTAAACGCCGTCTGCCGGAAGAAACCGACAGCAAAGTGTTTGATGAATATCTGGCGTTGGAAGAAGACTATAAAAAACTGCTTGAAGAAGTATATGAACAGGGCGAAGAGGCAAAACGCTGCCTGTCCGAAGCAAACCTGCGCCTGGTTGTAAGTATTGCCAAACGCTATGTTGGGCGCGGCATGCTGTTCCTTGATTTAATCCAGGAAGGCAACCTCGGCCTTATTAAAGCAGTTGAAAAATTTGACTACAATAAAGGCTTTAAATTCAGTACCTATGCAACCTGGTGGATTCGCCAGGCGATTACCCGCGCTATTGCCGACCAGGCACGTACCATCCGTATACCGGTACATATGGTGGAAACCATTAACAAACTTATCCGCGTATCCCGACAGCTTTTGCAGGAACTTGGCCGTGAACCGACCCCGGAAGAAATTGCCAAGGAAATGGATACCACTGTAGACCGCGTGCGCGAAATTATGAAAATTGCGCAGGAACCGGTATCTTTGGAAACGCCTATCGGCGAAGAAGAAGATTCGCATTTGGGAGATTTTATTGAAGACCATGATGCTCCGGCACCTGCTGATGCAGCATCGTTTACGCTTTTGCGCGAGCAGCTTGACGAAGTGCTTGAAACTTTAACGGTGCGTGAGAAAAAAGTGCTTGAACTGCGCTTTGGGCTTGAAGACGGTCGCAGCCGTACACTGGAAGAAGTTGGCCAGCATTTTGGCGTAACACGCGAACGTATCCGCCAGATTGAAGCTAAAGCGCTGCGGAAGTTAAGACACCCAAGCCGCAGCAAACGCCTGAAAGATTTTCTGGAATAGTTGACAAGCTACTATAACTTTAGTAAAATATTACTGTTGGCTAATTGCTGACAATTGGGCCTATAGCTCAGTGGTAGAGCCATCGGCTCATAACCGATTGGTCGTAGGTTCGAACCCTACTGGGCCCACCAATTAAAAACAAAGACGCAGATTTCGGTCTGCGTCTTTTTGTTTATTTTAAAAAGTTTTATTTTATTGAATTATAAAAGTTACAGCACTAAACACGGCAAGCAGTATTGCGGACATTATAGTCAGTGTTGGCAGACATTTAAAATAATCGGCTTTAAAATAGTCAAGCGTTACAATCAGGCACATGTGCGTCGGTGTAAGCATTTGTCCGGCAACCCCAAAGACCATGGCGATACCGGCAAAAGTTAAATCGCCGGGCGCCATAGCGGCGATAATTGGCATAACAATGGCAACATGCCCTTGTGACATGCCTGTAAGCACGCCTATTATGAAAGATACGGCGGCAACTATAACAGGCTGCGGCAGCGGAGATTTTTGAAATTCATTAACAATAGTATATAAAATTTTTGTGTCTGTTAAGATTTGAATGAAGTAAAAAATGCAGATAATATTCATCAGCATTTTTAAATCGCAGGCGCCGAGAAATACTTTTTTTATATTTAAAACATGGTTGGTAAAGCGCAGCACGAAAATCATTACCAAAACAACTAAGGCCATTGCTGCGGAAGCTGAAAAATTAAAACTTACGATAAGAATGAAGTTTGCTGCTACAGGTGCAAGCGCAAGTAAAAGATGTATATAATCCTGCTTATGTTCGGCAAAACTGCCGATTTCTTCGTCTGCTGATGCAATATGCAGCGGCCGCATTAAAATAAACCATCCTATTGCAAAAAATAACGGTGTTACCCATGCTAAGTGCATTAGCAGGCTGCTGAAGGGAATATTGGCTATGCTGCAGGCCATCAGCATGCCGGGAATAATGGGGCTGGAAAATTCAAAAATATGGCGGAACCAGAAGTTGATATTGGCTTTATGTTCAGCCGTAAGTTGCAATCCTTTGGCTGCGCCTTCTACAATAGGAGCAGAAAAACGTGCGCCGCCGAGCGAAGGCAGCAGCCCTAAAAAGGCAGGCATAATGGCAAGCGTTAATTTAGGATTACGCAAAAGATGGTGCAGGGCACGTACCATTCCGTCCAGTACACCGCCGGTGCGCAGCTCTATTTCAAGGCACATTACAAAGTATAAGGCTAAAATTAAATCATAAGTGCGGGGTGCAGTCAGTGTGATTGTAAGTGCGCTGTATAGGTAGGAAAGTTCCGGCAGTGAAACAAACCAGATAAAAAAGCCTGCCGACAAAATGGCAGGGCCTATAGGCACACGGCGGCGCAGCAGAACTACAATTAAAAGCATCGCCAAAGCCAGAGTTACAAAAATGTTCATTCACATCACCTTTATTTTTAAACTATTAAGAGTGTAACATTTTTGCAGCCTATTGAAAAATATGAATATAGTAGTAATATAATAAGTAAATACTAATGTTGAGGTAAATATATGACAATCCGTTATTTGGAAATTTTTACGGAAGTTTGCCGTCAGATGAGCATGAGTAAAGCTGCACGGACTCTGATGATTTCACAGTCATCTGTCAGTCAGGCAGTAAAGGCTTTGGAGCAGGAATATAATGTACTGCTGTTTGAGCGTTTAAATCATACTTTGTACTTAACTCCTGCCGGAGAGAAACTGCTGTATCTGGCAACGCAGGTGCTCAAAAGCATAGATAAATTAAACGCAGCTATGAGCGATGCGCCTCAAACTTTAAATATCGGTTCCTGCAATACGGTTGGAGCAAGTATTTTATATCCGCTTATTGAAGAGTTTAAAAAACAGAATCCTAAAGTACATATCAGCGCGCAGATAAGCAACACTAAAACGCTGACTGAGAAAATTTTAAACGGCATGCTTGATTTGGCAATTATACCGGAAACATATAAGCAGGATGATTTTAATTACTTGCCCTTTTTTAAGGATGATATAGTGGTAATCTGCCATCCGGAACATTCTTTAGCAGGTAAAACAGTGCAGCTTACTGCTTTGAGCAAAGAAATTTTTGTGGGACGTGAAAGCGGCAGCGCAACAGATGCGCTTTTAAAAAATATTTTTAATGAGCATGGCTTTACGCTTAAAATTGATTGTGTATGCAACAGTACATCGTCGGTTAAGCAGGCAGTGCGGCATAAAATGGGTATAGCTGTAATTTCACGCTATCTTGTTAAGCGCGAATTGAAAGAGGGCGTGCTTGCCTGCATAAATTTGTCCGGCAATGTTTTCATGCGTCGTTTTGCACTTATTTACCATAAAGATAAGCTTTTAAGCAAAGAGTTTACGGATTTTACTGTTTTTTGCAGCAGGCTTGGACAGCAGGGGCTGGAAAATTTGATAGAAAATTAAGCAGTAACAGGCGGAGGGATTTTTATGGAAGATACGTTAGAAAAGGATTTGCATAAACTTACACAAAAAGCATTGTCACTTGGCGCAAATGCAGCTAAAGTTGTGGATGTTAAATCTGTAAAAACAGGGTCATGGACACGCTGGAAGTGCCAATACGGCTGCCCCAATTACGGCAAAACTTTGTGCTGCCCGCCGTACTCGCCCGATTATGAAGCAACGCAGCGTTTTTTAAGCGAATACCAAAAGGGCATTATTGTGCAGTACACCATAGAAATAGAGCCGACTGGCGCGGATGATTTTGAACAGGCAGATTTACGCCTTAGTAATGAACTGCTGCGTATTTTGCTGGAATTGGAACGCGAAGCATTTTTGCTTAATCATTACAAAGCATTTTCGTTAAAAGCAGGACGCTGCCGCCTGTGCGATAAATGCAATTTACAGCACTGCGTGAACCCAACCAAAGCACGCCCATCTTTGGAAGCCTGCGGCATTGATGTTTTTGCCTTGGCGCGTGATAACGGATTTGCTATGGATGTTGTAACAGGGCCGATAACTAAACTGGATATATACGGCATGGTGTTGGTTGAGTAATTGTTTACAAATTTGTCAACAGCGGTTTGCTGTTATTGCTTTAAAAGAAATGGCAAAAATGATATAATTATACTATTAGATAATTTTTACAAACAAAAGAACAGGAAGTGATTGTACTGATGAAATTAGTTTCGTGGAATGTAAACGGCCTGAGGGCTTGTATGAATAAAGGTTTTAAAGATTTTATGGACAGCGTGGATGCCGATGTTTTTTGCGTGCAGGAAACCAAAATGCAGCGTGAACAGGCAACTTTTGATTTTCCAGGTTATTTTGAATATTGGAACAGTGCGGAGAAAAAAGGTTATTCCGGCACTGCAATTTTCAGTAAAATTGAACCGATAAGCGTAACTTATGATATGGGCATTGAAGAACATGATAAAGAAGGACGTATTATTTGCGCTGAATACGATAAATTTTATCTTGTTAATGTTTATGTGCCCAATGCGCAGCGCGATTTGGCCCGTTTGCCGTACCGCGTAACCTGGGAAGATGCCTTCCGCAATTATGTAGGTGAACTTAACGCCAAAAAGCCGGTGCTTATTTGCGGCGATATGAATGTGGCGCGTAATTTTATTGATATAAAAAACGCTAAAAATAATGTCGGCAACGCCGGTTTTACCAATGAAGAACGTGCCAAAATGGAAGAACTTCTGCAATCCGGCTTTGTAGATTCTTACCGTTATCTGTATCCGGATAAAGAAGGTGCTTATACATGGTGGTCTTATATGTTTAAGGCGCGTGAAAAGAATGTCGGCTGGCGTATTGACTACTTTTTGGTATCGCAGAAATTGCAGGATGAAATTGACGATGCGCTTATTTACCCGGAAATTATGGGCAGTGACCATTGCCCGGTAGGATTGATTTTAAAATAATGCTGTGAGGCGTTAATTATGGATTTTAAAATTAAAGCGCCGTTTGAACCGGCGGGCGACCAGCCACAGGCTATTGAAGCATTGGCAGAGGGCGTGGAGCAGGGTTTGCATACGCAGGTGCTGCTTGGTGCAACCGGTACAGGCAAAACGTATACTATTGCGCAGGTTATTAACCGTGTACGCAAACCAACTTTGGTAATAGCGCATAATAAAACTCTTGCCGCGCAGCTTGCCAGCGAGCTTAAAGCGTTCTTCCCCGATAACGCCGTGGAATATTTCGTTTCGTATTACGATTATTATCAGCCGGAAGCCTATATTCCGCAAAGTGATACTTACATTGAAAAAGACGCTTCTATCAATGACGAAATTGATAAATTGCGCCATTCTGCTACCAGTGCGCTTTTTGAACGCCGTGACGTTATTATTGTAGCCAGTGTATCGTGTATTTACGGCTTGGGCGCACCGCAGGAATATTATGATATGGTGCTTTCGTTAAGGACGGGGCAGATTATTGACCGCCAGGCAATTTTACGCAAACTGGTGGAAATTCAGTATGACCGTAATGATATTGCCTTTCAGCGCGGTACTTTCCGCGTGCGCGGCGATGTAATAGAAGTTATACCCGCCGGATATAACGAAAAGGCAGTGCGTATAGAAATGTTTGACGATGAAGTGGAACGGATTTTGGAAATTGATGTGCTGACAGGTGAAATACTGGCGCAGCGCACCCATGTTGCCATTTTCCCGGCATCGCACTATGTAACTTCGCGCGAGAATTTAGAACGCGCCATGGAAGATATTAAGGTTGAACTGAAAGAACGCCTGGAATACCTTGAAGCGCATAATAAACTGCTGGAAGCGCAGCGTTTGGAACAGCGCACCAATTATGATTTGGAAATGATGAACGAAATGGGTTACTGCTCCGGCATCGAAAACTATTCACGGCATCTGGCAGGGCGTAAGGCAGGCGAAGCGCCGTTTACACTGGTAAATTATTTTCCGGAAGATTTTTTGCTGGTGGTGGACGAATCGCATGTTACGCTGCCGCAGATACGTGCAATGTATGCCGGTGACCGTTCGCGCAAGGAAATGCTTGTGGAACATGGCTTCCGTCTGCCATCGGCGTTTGACAACAGACCACTGACTTTTGACGAGTTTCAGTCGCAGATTAAGCAGGCTATTTATGTATCGGCAACGCCTGCCAAATACGAACTGGAACATGCCGATAAAATTGTAGAGCAAATTATCCGTCCGACGGGGCTGCTTGACCCAAAAATTGAAATACGCCCGATTAAAGGGCAGATTGATGATTTGCTGACAGAAATTAATAAAGTTACGGCAGCCGGGGAACGCACGCTTGTAACAACGCTTACCAAACGCATGGCGGAAGATTTAACCGATTATTTAAAAACTGCCGGCGTGCGCGTGCGTTACCTGCATTCGGAAATCGCCACGATTGAACGCGGCGCCATTATTGACGATTTACGCAGCGGCAAGTTTGACGTGCTTGTAGGCATTAACCTTCTGCGCGAAGGGCTTGATTTGCCGGAAGTATCGCTTATTGCCATTTTGGATGCCGATAAAGAAGGCTTTCTGCGCAGCGATACATCAATGATTCAGACTATTGGGCGTGCTGCGCGTAATGAACACGGGCGTGTAATTATGTATGCTGACCGCATTACGGATTCCATGCAGCGCGCTATTGACGAAACCGAGCGCCGCCGTGAAAAACAGGCGGCCTACAATAAAGAACACGGCATTACGCCGAAAACCGTTTATAAAGAGCAGCGCCAGCTTATTAAGCTGACTAAAGTTGCCGAAGAAACGGAAATAAATGATTATAGCGAAAAGGCACTAAAAAAACGCAGCATTAAAGAAATTGAAAAACTTGCACGCACGCTTGAAAAAGAAATGGCTGCCGCTGCCAAAGAACTTGATTTTGAGCGTGCAGCGGAACTGCGTGACAAGCTTATTATCACCAAAGGGCTGCTGGGCGAAAAACTTGTGCCTAAAAAACGCAAAAAATAGAGGGTAACATGAAAGACCAGATTATAGTTAAAGGAGCAAGACAGCACAATTTAAAAAATATTACCGTGGAAATACCGCGCGATAAACTGGTGGTTATAACGGGTTTAAGCGGCAGCGGCAAATCATCGCTGGCGTTTGATACTATCTATGCGGAAGGGCAGCGCCGTTATGTAGAATCGCTTTCTGCCTATGCACGCCAGTTTTTGGGGCAAATGGACAAGCCGGATGTTGATTATATTGAAGGCTTGAGTCCTGCAATTTCCATTGACCAGAAAACAACCAGCCGCAACCCGCGTTCTACTGTTGGTACGGTTACGGAAATTTACGATTATTTAAGGCTTTTGTTTGCGCGTATTGGCGAGCCGCACTGCCCGAAATGCGGGCGTTTGATTGAACGGCAGACCGTTCAGCAGATTGTAGACCGCGTGCTGGCAATGCCACAGGGAACAAAATTTATGGTTATGGCGCCGCTTGTGCGTGGTCGCAAAGGCGAACATGCCAAAATTATGGACCAAATGCGCAAGGCCGGCTATGTGCGCATGTTTGTTGATGGCGAAGTACGCACATTAGATGAAGAAATAAAACTTGAAAAAAATAAAAAGCACAGCCTGTCTGTAGTAATTGACCGCCTGGCGGTGCGTGAAGGCATTACCCAGCGCCTGACTGATTCCGTAGAAACAGCGCTGAAACTTTCTGAAGGGCTTGTTGAAATCAATGTTATTGGTGGTGAAACAGAACTTTTCAGTGAGAATTTTGCGTGCAGCGAGTGTGGAATCAGCCTGCCGGAAATTGAACCGCGTCTGTTTTCGTTTAACAATCCGCTGGGGGCGTGCCCTGCCTGTACAGGCCTTGGCATGAATATGGAACTGGATAAATCGCTGATTATTCCGGATGGCAGCAAAACTTTTGCTGAAGGCGTGATTGCAGCTCTTTCTACCAACCAGGAAGCCTACCACATGAAACAGCTTACGGCAGTGCTTGCCCATTACGGCTATTCGCTTGATACCGTATGGAATGACCTGCCGAAAGAGATACAGGAAATTTTATGGCACGGCAGCGGCGAGCAGAAATTTACCTTCTGGTATGAAAATTTGCAGGGTGAAGTTAAAAAACATAACACTCCGTTTGAAGGCATTATCCCGCTTTTGCGCCGCCGTCACCGCGAGGCGTTCAGCGAACGCATGCGCCTTGATATAGAAAGCTTTATGACCAGTACGCCATGCCCTGTGTGCCACGGCGCACGCTTAAAACCAGAGGTGCTGGCAATACTTGTAGGCGGCAAAAATATTTGCCAGGTTACGGCGCTGACCGTACGTGATGCAATTAACTTTTTTGAAACGCTTAACCTTACGGAACGCCAGCAGTTTATTGCCCGTCAGATTCTAAAAGAAATTCTGGCACGCCTGCGTTTTTTAAATGACGTTGGGCTGGAATATTTAACGCTGGACCGCGCCGCAGGAACATTAAGCGGCGGCGAAGCGCAGCGTATCCGCCTGGCCACGCAGATAGGCAGCGGCCTTGTTGGCGTACTGTATATTTTGGACGAACCTTCCATCGGCCTGCATCAGCGTGATAACAGCAAACTTTTGGCTACTTTGCAGCATTTGCGCGATTTGGGCAACACGCTTTTGGTTGTTGAACATGACGAAGAAACCATGTATGCGGCTGATCAGATTATTGACATTGGCCCGGGCGCCGGTGAACACGGCGGCAACGTGGTGGCGCAGGGAACCGCAGAAGAAATAAAACTGGTGGAAAACTCCGTTACAGGCCAGTATTTAAGCGGGCGTAAATTTATACCTGTTCCCAAAAAGCGCCGCGAAGGCGATGGGCGTTTTATAGAAATTATCGGTGCTAAAGCCAATAACCTTAAAAATATAGATGTAAAAATTCCTTTAGGTGTATTTACCGTTGTTACCGGTGTTTCCGGCAGCGGCAAATCTACGCTGATTAATGATATTTTGTATAACGCGCTTGCCGCAAAACTGCATGGAGCGCGTCTGCGCCCGGCAGAACATAAGGAAATTAAAGGGCTGGAAAATATCGATAAAATTATTAATATCGACCAGTCTCCGATAGGCAGAACGCCGCGCAGCAACCCGGCAACCTATACGGGCGTATTTGATTTTATAAGAGAATTGTTCAGCCAGACCAATGAAGCTAAAATGCGCGGTTATAAACCGGGCCGTTTCAGCTTTAACGTAAAGGGCGGGCGCTGTGAAGCCTGCCGCGGCGACGGTATGAACAAAATAGAAATGAACTTTTTGCCGGACGTTTACGTGCCATGCGAAGTTTGCCACGGAGCCCGTTACAACCGCGATACTCTGGAAGTGCATTATAAAGGTAAAAGCATTGCCGAAGTGCTTGATATGACGGTAACGGAAGCTTGTGAATTCTTTAAAAACCTGCCGCGTATTTCGCGCAAGCTGCAAGTGCTGGAAGACGTTGGACTTGGCTATATTCATTTGGGACAGGCGGCAACTACTTTAAGCGGTGGTGAAGCGCAGCGCGTTAAGCTGGCAACAGAACTCAGCCGCCGCAGTACGGGCAAAACGCTGTACCTTTTGGATGAACCTACTACCGGCCTGCACATTGCAGATGTGCATAAACTGCTTGATGTTTTGCAGCGCCTTGTGGAAGCGGGCGACAGCGTTGTTGTTATTGAACACAATCTGGATGTTATTAAAACTGCCGATTATTTAATAGACCTTGGCCCGGAAGGCGGCGATAAAGGCGGCACTTTGGTAGCCTGCGGCACCCCGGAAGAACTGGCAAAAGTAAAAAATTCCTACACCGGACAATATGTAAAAATGGTTTTGCAGCAGGCTAAAGATAACGGGTGGTACCAATGAATGAGAATATAGCCAAAGCGCTGGCGGTACTGCCGGATAAACCGGGCGTGTATTTAATGCATGATGAGCATGGCAAGGTAATTTATGTAGGCAAAGCCGTGGTTCTTAAAAACCGTGTGCGCAGCTATTTCCGCAATCTGGCATCGCATACCGTAAAAGTTAAGGCGTTGGTCAGCAAAGTGGCGGAAATTGAAACCATTGTTACCGACAGTGAAGTGGAAGCGCTGATTTTAGAGTGCAACCTTATCAAAAAATACCGTCCCCGCTACAACATAATGCTGAAGGACGATAAAACATATCCTTACTTAAAGGTAACCATGGCAGAAGATTACCCGCGTATTTATGTTACGCGCCGCCTTGTGCGCGATGGCAGCAAATATTACGGGCCTTATGCCGATGCGGGAGCCATGCATGCCACGGTAAAACTGCTGCGCAGCATGTTTCCGCTGCGTACCTGCCGCAAAATGAATCAGGAGCGTCCCTGTCTGCAATATCACATTAAACGCTGTCTTGCGCCATGTGCAGGGCTTGTAAGCAAAGAAGAATATGCAGCCATGATACAAAGTGTATGTATGGTTCTTGACGGGCGCACGGCAGAACTGGAACGCAATTTAAAACAGCGTATGCAAAATGCGGCAGAAAATTATGCCTTTGAAGAAGCTGCGCGCCTGCGTGACCAGCTTGCGGCCGTAAAACGCCTTGACGAACAGCAAAAAGCCGTTACCGGCGGCGGAGATATGGACGTAGTTGGTTATGCCAAAGATGATACCGGCATCTGCCTGCAAATATTTTTTGTGCGCAGCGGCAAGCTGATTGGGCGCGAAAATTTCTTCCTGCCGGATGGCGGCGACAGCAGACAGGAAGTTCTAACAGCATTTATCAAGCAATATTATAATGATGCTTCTTTTGTGCCGCGTGAGATACTGCTGCCGGATTTGCCGGAAGAAATGGAAACGGCTGTCCTTACGGAATGGCTCAGCAGCAAGGCCGGCCGCAAGGTGGAACTAATCCGCCCACAGCGCGGAACGAAACGCGAACTTTTACAGCTTGCAGACGAAAACGCAGGCAAACTTTTGGAAGAACGCCTGCGCAAAGGCAAAATAAGCCTTAAAACCGATGAAGAAGCTGCCGAAGAATTGCAGCGGGCACTTAACTTGCCGGACCCGCTTGAACGTATGGACTGCTTTGATATTTCGCATACACAGGGTTCGGAAACGGTTGCTTCCATGGTTGTGTTCCGCAACGGCAAGCCAAGCAAAAAGGATTACCGCAAATATAAGATTGTCAGCGCCGAAGGCAAGCCGGATGATTTTAAATCTATGCAGGAAGTTGTATACCGCCGTTATAAGGATTACGAAGATTTGCCGAGTTTAGTGGTTATTGACGGCGGCAAGGGGCAGCTCAGCAGTGCGTTGGAAGTTATCCGTGGATTGGGGCTGCATGAGCTTCCGGTTATAGGCCTTGCCAAGAGGGAAGAAGAAATTTTTACCGAAGGCAGCCATGAAAGCATTTTGCTGGACAGAGAATCGGCATCCCTGCATTTAATACAGCGCATACGTGACGAAGCGCACCGTTTTGCCATAACTTACCACCGTAAACTGCGCGGCAAGCGCAACCTGCGTTCAGTGCTTGACCATATTGAAGGCATTGGACCCAAACGGCGCCAGGCGTTGTGGCTTAAATTCAAATCCATTGATGCCATTAAGGCTGCCAGCGTGGAGGAACTTGCTGATACTGAAAGCATGAACTATCCTGCGGCGCAGAAAATATATGATTTTTTCCGCATGGATTTGCCGGAAAAAGCCGAAATGTTAAAAAATTGAAAGATTTTCAATAATTATTTTCTTTTAGAACAAATTGTGCTATAATAGGCACATAAGCAGTAACGGCTTTAATAAAATTAAAATAAAGGAGATGGAATTTATGGCAAAATGGGTATGCAATATTTGCGGCTACATTTATGACCCCGAAGTAGGTGACCCGGATAACGGCATTGAAGCAGGTACCGCTTGGGAAGATGTACCGGAAGATTGGGTTTGCCCGCTCTGCGGCGTTGGCAAAGACCAGTTCAGCGAACAATAATAAACTAAAATAAAAAAGCACCACATTTTTATGTGGTGCTTTTTTATTTTAAAGTTCAGTTCCGTCGGCAAGATAAACGGTTTTTTCTTTAGCGGCGTTGGCAACTGTTTCGCCTATAAAGCCGCGCTTAACCATAGTATCGAGCACTAAATGCTGACGTTTTTTGCAGCCTTCGGGGTTTTCGTAAGGGTTTAGTGCCGATGGCGCATAAGGCAGCGAGGCGATAATGGCACATTCGGCAAGGTTCATATCGGCAGGCACTTTGCCAAAATAGCTGCGGGCGGCGGCGGTGATGCCGGTAGCGCCGTTGCCAAAGTAAGTTGTGTTAAAATACATTTCCAAAATCTGGTCTTTGCTGAACTTATCTTCCAGCATTAAAGCGAACATTACTTCATAAACCTTGCGGCTCATAGTCTGTTCCTGGCTTAAAAACATATTTTTGGCAAGCTGCTGCGTTAAGGTGCTGCCGCCCTGCACGATTTCGCCGGCATAAATATTTACGAAAGTAGCACGTAAAATGCCGTCCAGCGCAACCGCTCCGTGGCGGTAAAAATCGTGGTCTTCAATAGCTACCAGCGCCTGCTGCATGGCGGTCGGTATTTCCGGCAGCGGAGTCCATTCCATGCCTGCGGTACGCTCTTTAACGGTGTTTTCTATGGTAAAGAGCATAAACATTTTTTGCAGCGGGTCAGGCCATGTGCTGCGTTCCGGCAGGTAGGGCAAAAGCTGCATTAAAGTGCTTTCTGTTTCTTTGCTGCCTTGATTTTGCGGTTTGGTTTCTGCCTGCTGGGTTTGCTGCTGCGGAACAGGTATTTGTTTGTCTGCATCGTTACCGGCACTGTTTGGGTAATACATGAACAGGCCGGTTGTAACAGCTAAGACTAATAATAATTTAATTATTTTTCCCATAATAACCTCACTCATTTCCTTATATAATATTTTACCAAATTTCTGCTGACTGTAAAATTTAAAAATTAAACTTTTTATATCTTTTTTTCTGAAAATGTTTTGAAAAAGAGATAGTAAAGTAGTACAATTATAAATAATAATGGGGGCGTGTTTTCTTTTGCTGAAAATACTGCTGAAATTAAAAAATATCAAAAATGCTATTGATTAATTATACATATAAGTTGTATAATTATAAATCATGACTTTGAAGGAGGTTCGATATGAAAGCAAGTGTTATCGGTGCAACCGGTTTTGCCGGTGCGGAACTGCTGCGCCTTTTGGATGGGCATCCGCAGGCTGAACTGGCTTATATTACGTCCGAAAGCAGTACCGGCGAAGATATTGCGGCCATGTATCCGCATTTACGCAGCCGCATTGAAAAAAAGCTGGTATCTATGAACGACCTGCAAGAAATTGCAGCGGGCAGTGATGTGATTTTTATTGCGCTTCCGCATGGACATGCCATGAAGATTGGCAAACAACTGCGCGGCAGTGGCGTTAAAATTATAGATTTGGGCGGTGATTACCGTTTTAAAGATGTAAAGGTATTTGAAAAGTGGTATAAAGTACCGCATGCCGACCCGGATGCCAAAGCTGTTTACGGGCTGACGGAACTTTACCGCACGAATGTTGCAGGGGCAGAACTGGTGGCAAACCCCGGCTGTTATACAACGTGCAGCATTCTGGCGCTGGTGCCGCTTTTAAAAGCAGGTTTAATTGAAACAAAAGGCATTGTGGTTGATGCCAAATCCGGCACTACCGGTGCGGGGCGCGGGCTGAAACTCGGCAGTTTGTACTGCTCCGTTAACGAAAATTTCCATGCATACGGAGTAGCAAGCCACAGACATACTCCGGAAATTGAACAGATTTATTCCGAATTTGCGGGAGAGGATGTAGTAATTCAGTTTACGCCGCATCTGCTTCCGGCGGACCGCGGTATTTTGGCAACCTGTTATGCTATGTTAAAACCCGGTGTTGCCGATGCTGATATTGAAAAAGCGTTTAACGATATGTACGGCGGCGAATTTTTTATCCGCCTGCTCGGCAAAGGCGGCTGCCCGGAAATTAAAAACGTCCGCGCATCCAATTATGTCGATATTGGCTGGCAGACAGATGCACGCACTGGCAGGGTAATTGTCATGAGTGCTTTGGATAACCTTGTAAAAGGCGCTGCTGGTCAGGCTGTGCAGAATATGAATGTAATGTTTGGGCTGGATGAAACCATGGGGCTCCGCCAGCTTCCTGTATATCCTTAAGAGGGGGAATTTTAATGAAGAAAATTGAAGGTTGGGTTACAACGCCGCAAGGATTTTTGGCTGCGGGCGTTAAAGCTGGCATTAAAGCCAGCGGCCACCACGATGTAGCCGTAATTTACAGTACTGTTCCGGCTGCAACCGGCGCTGTGTTCACTCAAAATAAAATGTGTGCGGCACCGGTGCTTGTAAGCCGTAAGGTGGCAGCAAAACCTTATGCTCAGGCTATTGTTGTAAACAGCGGCTGCGCTAATGCCTGTACCGGCGAACAGGGCCTAAAGGATGCCGAAGCAATGCAGGCGCAGGCAGCAGAGCTTTTGGGCGTTGAGAATGATGCGGTTTATGTTTGCAGTACCGGCGTTATCGGGCATTTTATGCCTATGGATAAATTGGCGCAGGGCATCAGCGATGCTGTAGACGCTATGGATGAAAGCGAAGGCGAAAGCTGCGCCATGGCTATTCAGACTACCGATACTTTTATCAAACATGCGGCTTATGAATTGGAGCTGGGCGGCAAAACCGTAAAAATTGCGGGCATAGCTAAAGGCGCCGGAATGATTCATCCCAATATGGCAACCATGCTTACTTTTTTAACTACGGATGCTGCCGTTGCGCCGGACGTTTTAAAACGTGCCGTTAAGGCTGCGGCTGATAAATCATTTAACATGGTTGTTGTTGACGGCGACACCAGTACCAATGACAGCATGATTGTGCTTGCCAACGGACTTGCCGAAAACGAAATTATTTTAAGCGAAGAACATCCGGATTATCCGGCGTTTTTTGAAGCGCTGCTGGCATGTGCGCAGGACCTTGCCAAAATGATTGCCCGCGACGGCGAAGGCGCAACAAAATTTTTGGAAGTTAATGTGTGCGGCGCGGCAACATGGGATGAGGCTAAAACAGCAGCAATGGCAATAGCCAAATCTCCGTTGGTTAAAACGGCGTTTTTTGGCAAAGACCCTAACTGGGGACGCATTGTCTGCGCAGCAGGCTACAGCGGAGCGCAAATGCAGCCGGATAATGTAAACCTTGAAATTGGCGGCGTGCGCCTTGTTGAACATGGCATGAACTGCAACGTTCCTTTGGAAAGCTTGAAAGATATTATGGAACAGCATGATATCAGCATGAAAATTGACCTTGGCGCAGGCACCGAAGAAGCTACAGTTTGGACGTGTGATTTCAGCTATGAATATGTTAAAATAAATGGTGAATATCACACCTGATATTAAAAGCATTTTATTAACGGCTTTTGCCGATAACAGGAGGAATAATCAATGTTACGTAATGAAGAAATCAAAATTTTAGTGGAAGCGCTTCCTTATCTGCGTGATTTCAAAGGCAAGACCGTAGTTGTAAAATATGGCGGCAACGCAATGCTTAACGATGACATTAAAAACAAAGTTCTGCAGGATATTATCTTTTTGAAATGCGCCGGCCTGCGCCCGGTTGTTGTACACGGCGGCGGCCCGGAAATTACCGCACAAATGGTTAAAGCCGGCAAAAAGACCCAGTTTGTAGGCGGCCTGCGCGTAACCGATGAAGAATCTGTAGGCATTACCGAAATGGCTTTGGTTGGCAAAATTAACACCGACCTAGTTGGCCGTTTGAACCGTCTTGGCGGCAAGGCAGTTGGCCTGAACGGTAAAGACGACAATTTAATTCAGGCAAGAAAACACCTTGCCGACGTTTATGAAAACGGCGAAGTAAACTTGGTTGATATTGGTTTTGTAGGCACTGTTGAGCATATTAATACCGAACTTTTAAACGTACTGCTGGATAATGATTTTATTCCTGTTATTGCACCTACCGGCGTTGGCGCTACCGGCGAAACTTATAACATCAATGCCGACAGCGTTGCAGGTGAAGTTGCAGGCGCTTTAAAAGCAGAAAAATTAATTGTTCTTACTGACGTTAAAGGCATTTATGCCGATTACCGCGACGAAAGCACTTTCCTTTCCACCATGACCTTTGAAAAAGCTCAGGAACTTATCATTAAAGGCAATATCGACGGCGGCATGATTCCTAAAGTTAAAGCCTGCATTACCGCACTCAGCGGCGGTGCTAAAAAAGCGCAAATTATTGACGGCCGCGCCGAACACAGCATTTTGATGGAAGTATTCAGCGATGAAGGCGTTGGCACGGAAGTAGTTAAAACCTTATAATACTTTGTTTTTTGAGGGGGAAAAACGATGGACCATAAGACAATTATAGACCAGACAGAACAATATTATCTGCCTGTATTTGGGCGTTATCCGCTGGCTCTTACGCACGGCAAGGGCTGCATGGTTTATGATGCGGACGGTGAAGGGTATCTTGATTTTCTGGCCGGCATTGCTGTTAATGCTCTTGGTTATGCACATCCGGCAATGGTAAAAGCTATCAGTGAGCAGGCAGGTAAAATTATGCATTGCTCCAATGTATTTTATACAGACGTACAGGCCCGTGCCGTAAAACTTATCAGCGAAGCATCCGGTTTTGACCGTGTGTTTTTGGCAAACAGCGGTGCCGAAGCCAACGAAGGTGCAATTAAACTGGCACGTAAATACGGCCACAGCAAATCGGAAGGCAAATACCGCATTATTACGGCTGTACATTCTTTCCACGGCCGTACTATGATGACTGTTACGGCAACCGGACAGCCCAAATACCAGCATGGTTATGAACCTTTGCCGGCTGGTTTTGATTATGTTCCTTACGGAGACCTTAAAGCTTTGGAAGAAGCTATGGGTGAAGATGTTTGCTGCGTTATGCTGGAACCTGTTCAGGGTGAAGGCGGCGTGCATGTTCCTGCAGATGAATATTTGCAGGGCGCACGTGCTTTATGCGATAAATTTGATGCTTTGTTAATATTTGATGAAATTCAGTCCGGTGTTGGCAGAACCGGCCAATGGTTTGCTTATATGCATACCGGCATTAAACCTGATGTACTGACTTTTGCCAAAGGCATAGGCGGCGGCTTCCCGGTCGGCGGCTTCTGTGTTGATGAAAAACTGGCGCATATATTTAAGCCTGGCGACCATGGCAGCACTTTTGGCGGCAATGCTTTGGCATGTGCCGCAGTTGAGGCTGCATTAACTGCCATTAAAGAAGAAGGCCTTGTTGAAGCAGCGGCTGAAAAAGGAAAATACTTCATGGCTAAATTACAGGAACTCCAAGCCAAATATTCCGATAAAGTTACGGAAGTTCGCGGGCGCGGGCTTATTTTGGGCATGGAACTTGCCAAACCAGGAGCGCCGGTTGTTGAACATTGCCTGAAAGACCATGTTATAGTAAACTGCACGGCAGGGAATGTTATACGCCTTGTTCCGCCGCTTATCGTAACGGAAGAAGAAATAGACAAAGCTGTTGCGGCACTTGATGCGGCATTGGCAGAATTTTAATCAGTTGGTGAGGATGTAAAATGGGTTTAAGAAACAAAGATTTAATTTCCATTCATGATTTAACAGTCGGTGAAGTGGCCACTATTTTGGATGTGGCTAAAAAATTGAAACGTAAACAAAAAAGAGGCGAACCGCACAGATATTTGGAGGGCAAAACGCTGGCCATGATTTTCTCCAAAGCTTCAACCAGAACGCGTGTATCTTTTGAAACCGGTTTTTATCAGCTCGGCGGCCATCCTATTTATCTGAACGATTCAGCATCTCAGATTGGACGCGGCGAACCTGTGCGCGATACGGCACGTGTATTATCACGTTTTGTTGACGGCATTATGATTAGGACTTTTTCGCATGAAAGCGTTATTGAACTGGCAAAATATGCAACTGTTCCCGTTATTAACGGTTTAACGGATTTGCTGCATCCCTGTCAGGCATTAACCGATATGTTTACCATTATGGAGCATAAAGAAGTACTTAAAGGGCGTAAACTTGTGTATGTTGGCGACGGCAACAACATGGCACACTCTTTAATGTATGCCTGCGCCAAAGTTGGCATGAATATGGTTTGCGCATCGCCGGAAGGCTACCAGCCAGACCCGGAAATTGTAAAAACCGCTCAGGAAGATGCTGCTCTTACCGGCTGCACCATTGAAGTTGATGACGATTTATTCCGCGCAGCCAAAGGTGCTGACGTGCTTTACACCGATGTTTGGGCAAGCATGGGACAGGAAGCTGAACAGAGCATCCGCCAGGAAGCGCTTGGCGATTACCAGATTAACAAAGAATTGTTAAGCGTAGCGCGTCCGGATGCCATGGTGCTGCATTGCCTGCCTGCCCACCGCGGCGAGGAAATTACCGAAGAAGTGCTCGAAGGTCCGCAATCTAAAGTGTTTGACCAGGCAGAAAACCGCCTGCATGTACAAAAAGCAATTATGGCGCTTTTGATGACCGACGATATTATTTAACAAACTATTGCATATTTATAATAAAACGTGTATAATAATACGCATATTGATTTGCAACTTAAATCCTGTTGGGAGGCTGTACCTTAATGAAAATTGACAAAAGCAAAATTAAAAAAGTAGTGCTCGCTTATTCCGGCGGCCTTGATACTTCCGTTATTATTCCCTGGCTTAAAGAAAACTATAACAATTGTGAAGTTATTGCCTGCACGGCAGACCTTGGCCAGGGCGATGAACTGAACATTGTGCATGATAAGGCTTTAAAATCCGGCGCAAGCAAATGCTATATTCTGGATTTGAAAGAAGAGTTTGTTTCTGATTATGTTTGGCCTGTTGTAAAAGCCGGCGCTATTTATGAACAGAAATATTTGCTCGGTACTTCTTTTGCACGTCCGCTGATTGCCAAAAAATTAGTTGAAATTGCGCTTAAAGAAGGTGCTGATGCTGTTGCACACGGTGCTACCGGTAAAGGCAACGACCAGGTTCGTTTTGAACTCGGCGTTAAAGCGCTCGCTCCGCAGCTTGCTGTTATTGTGCCCTGGCGTGAATGGAACATCCGTTCCCGTGAAGATGCTATTGATTTTGCTGCTGCACATAACATTCCCGTGCCTGTAACCAAAGACCACGATTATTCCATGGACCGCAATATGTGGCATTTAAGCCATGAAGGTTCTGACCTTGAAGATCCCTGGAATGCACCGAAAGATGAACTTTTCATCGTTACCAGCACTCCTGAAAAAGCTCCTGATAAAGACGAATATATAGAACTTGAATTTGAAGCAGGCGTACCCGTTGCAGTTAACGGCGAAAAACTTTCCCCGGCAGCTCTGCTTGAAAAACTGAATGAAATCGGCATCCGCAACGGCGTAGGCATTTGCGACATGGTTGAAAACCGTCTTGTCGGCATGAAATCCCGCGGCGTTTATGAAAACCCGGGCGGTGCAATTATCGTTTATGCACATAAAGAACTTGAAAGACTGTGCCTCGACCGCGCAACCATGCATTATAAAGAAATGGTTTCCATTAAATACGCTGAACTTGTTTATGACGGCATGTGGTTCAGCCCGCTGCGTGAAGCACTGGCTGCTTTTGTTGATGAAACCCAGAAAACCGTTACCGGTACTGTACGCCTGAAACTTTACAAAGGCAATATCATGAGCGCCGGTGCAAAATCTCCGTATTCTTTGTACAGCAAGGAATATGTAACCTTCGGTGCTGACGAAGTTTACAACCAGGCTGATGCTACCGGCTTCATTACCTTGTTTGGCCTGCCGCTTACTGTACGTGCCCTTATGAAACAGGGTAAACTTAAATAATGGCTAAGTTATGGGGCGGAAGATTCAGTAAAAATACCAACGAACTTGTGGACGCGTTTAACGCGTCCATTGAGTTTGATAAGCGTTTGTACCATGAAGATATACGCGGCAGTATCGCCCATGCTACAATGCTGGCAAAATGCGGAATCATTCCCGAAGAAGATGCAAAGAAAATTGTTGCCGGACTTAAAGATATTTTAAAAGATATTGAAGCAGGCAATTTCAGCTTTGATATTGCGCTGGAAGATATCCATATGAATATTGAAGCACGTTTGACAGAACGTATCGGCGCTGCCGGTGCAAGGCTGCATACAGCACGCAGCCGCAATGACCAGGTTGCGCTTGATATGCATATGTATATGAAACGTGAAGTTGTTGAAATTGCGGAGCTTTTAGTACAGTTTGAAGAAGCGCTGCTTGCAGTTGCCAAAAAGCATGATAAAACTTTAATGCCCGGTTATACTCATTTGCAGCGTGCTCAGCCTATTACTTTTGCACATCATATGCTGGCATATTTTAATATGCTGCAGCGCGATTTCCGCCGCCTGCTTGGCGTGTGGGAAGGTGCGGATATTATGCCGCTTGGCGCGGGCGCCATTGCCGGCACAACTTTCCCGATTGACCGCTTCTTTGTGGCAGAGCAGCTTAATTTCGGCAGTGTATATGCCAACAGTATGGATGCTGTAAGCGACAGGGATTATATTATTGAATTCCTCAGCTTTGCATCAACGCTGATGATGCATATGAGTCGTTTAAGTGAAGAATTTTGTCTGTGGAGCAGCACGGAATTTGGCTTTATTGAACTGGATGATGCGTTTGCAACCGGTTCTTCCATGATGCCGCAGAAGAAAAATCCGGATATTTCCGAACTGGTGCGCGGCAAAACAGGGCGTGTTTATGGTCATTTAATGGCTATGCTTACTACAGCTAAGGGCTTGCCTTTAACCTACAATAAAGATTTGCAGGAAGATAAGGAAGGCTTCTTTGATGCCATAGATACTTTAAAATTCAGCCTTGCCGTTTACAGCGATATGATTAAAACCATGACTGTAAACGTAGATAAAATGCGTGAAGCAGTAAGCAAGGATTTTTCCAATGCTACTGATTTGGCTGATTATCTGGTACGCAAAGGTTTGCCGTTCCGTATGGCTCATGAAGTTGTCGGCAAGTGTGTTGCTTATGCTATTTGCGAAGGCAAATTCCTGCCGGAAATTTCGCTGGACGAGTATAAAAAATTCAGCGATTTGTTTGAAGCAGATTTGCTGGACGCTTTAAAACCGGAAAATTGTGTGGCTGCTCGTACTTCTTACGGCGGACCGGCGTTTACCGAGAACGACAAGCAGTTTGTGCGCGGTGATGAAATTATTGCAGCACAAAAGGCCAGAGTAGAAGAATTAAAGCAAAAATTATAATTAATTAAATAAAAAAGACGGTTCGTTTTAGAACCGTCTTTTTATGTTTGTTTTTATTGTAAAAGTTCTTTTAATTCTTTTACTTTTTGAGCAAATTTTTGCAGTGTTACGGCAACCGGCTGTGGTGTTGTTAAATCCACACCGGCATTTTTCAAAATGTTAAGCGAGTAATTGCTGCCGCCTGCTTTTAAGAAGCCAAGGTATTTATCAACGGCATCCGGCTTGCCGCTGAGTATGCTTTCGGCGAATGCCGTAGCGGCACTGTAACCGGTAGCGTATTTATAAACATAAAATGGCGTATAAAAATGCGGTATGCGTGACCATTCGCTGGCAAGTTCCTTATCGGCAGTAAGCGCCGGGCCGTAATAGGTTTTGTTGCTTTCCAGCCAGTAGTTTTCCAGTGTTTCTGCCTGCAAACTGCGTCCGGCATCAATTTCTCCATGGGTAAACAGTTCAAATTCGGCAAATTGTACCTGGCGGTAAACAGTAGTGCGTACTGCTTCTAAAAACTGATTGATAAGGTAAATTTTTTGTTCATCGGTAGCGTTGGCAAGCGTGTGTTCAAGCAGTAAAATTTCATTGGTGGTGCTTGCAACTTCAGCACAGAAAATAGAGTAATCGCTGTTGATATAACTTTGCGCGTTATTGGCAAGGTAGCTGTGCATAGCGTGTCCCATTTCGTGGGCGATAGTGGAAATGCTGTTGTAACGCGGCTGATAGTTAAGCAGTACATAGGGATGTACGCCGTAAATGCCCCAGGAATATGCACCGCTGCGTTTGCCTTTGTTTTCATAAATATCAATCCAGCGGCTTGCAAAAGCATGTTTTAACGTTTTAATGTAATCGCTGCCGAGCGGAGCAAGTGCTTCCGTTACACGGCGGCAGGCTTCGTCAAAAGTGCAGGCAAAACTTTCGCCTGCGGAAGAAAGCGGCATATAAATATCATAGGGATGCAGTTCTTCAAGGTGCAGAGCTTCTTTTTTTAACGCTATATATTCGTGCAGGGGTTCTAAATTATCGTGTACGGTTTTTATCAGTCCGTGGTAAAGCTCTGTCGGTATATTATCTTCGGCAAGGCTTGCTTCCAGGGTATTTTGGTATTTATGCGCCGTTGCGTAAAAGCGGCTTACACGGCATTGGCCGGTAAGTGTATTGGCAAGCGTGTTGCGGTAGTTGTGGTAAGTGCCCATTAAAGTGCGGAAAGAGTTTTGGCGCAAAGTACGGTCAGGGCTTGTCATATTAAGCAGGTAGTTGCCTTCACTAACGGTTGCAGTGCTGCCATTGCCGTCGGTAATAGGCGGAAACTGCATATCTGCGCTGACCAGGCTGCGGAAAATTGCGGCAGGTGCCGATGCAGCAAGGCTGGCCTGCGAAAGCAGCGCTTCCTGCTCCTGTGGCAGAACATGAGGAGCAATACGCAGCAAATTGCTGAGATAAAATTTAAAATCAGCAAAATCTTTGCAGTCAAGCAATTCTTCTACATAATTGCGCGGCAATGATAAAATTTCAGGTTCGATAAACGAAACTGTATTATTAAATTCTGCCAGCATATTTTCGGCCTGCCCGGAAAGAGCTTGAAACTGTGGGTCGCCGTTGTCGGTATCAAGCTGTAAACGTGCGTAAGCATAAATTTTGGAAATTTCTTCTAATAATGCAGCTTGTTTATTCAGTGCTTCCAAAAGTAAAGTTTTGTCATTAAGTTTGCCCTGTAAAGCAGCAATGCTTTTTAAGCCATTCTGCAAATTATCCGCAGCCTGCTGCCATGCTTCTTTAGTTGCATATAAATCTTCAATTTTCCATTTATAAATTTCGCCTATATCTTTTCTGGCAACATTGCTGCCATGTTCGGGAATATTTTGCGTCATATTTTTAATCACTCCTTGCAAAAATCATAGTACTCTATTATTATAACACAGTAGATATATTTAAGTTAGAGGCGGTCAACATGAAAATAGTTTTAACGGCAATCGGCAGCAAATATATTCATACAGCACTGGGGCTGCGCAGTATTTGCGCATATGCCAAAGCGCACGGCATAAATGCCGAACTTATTGAAGACAGCGCACAGACGCCGCTGCTTTCCGCTTTGTCGGAAATTACAGCCAAAGAACCTGATTTTGTAGGTCTTTCCGTACACATTTGGAATAAAAATTACGTTTTTAGCTTGATACGTCTTTTGCGTAAAGTTATGCCGCAGGTAAAAATCGTTGCCGGCGGACCGGAAGTATCGTTCAATCCGGAACGTATTTTTGCTGAATGTTCGCAGATAGATTATATTATCATGGGCGAAGGCGAGGAAACTTTTGTAAATCTGATGCATGCTTTGGCAGATGGCGGCGAAGTACCTGAACATATAGCTTATCAAAAAAATGGCGTGGTTATTGCAAATGGCGGTACAGCAGTTGTGAGCGATTTGAATGTACTGGAGTTTGCTTATCCTGATTTATCAGAAGTTGTGGAAGCTAAAAAAATAGTTTATTATGAATGTACGCGCGGCTGCCCGTTTAATTGTTCCTACTGCCTTTCGGGAATATCGCGCAATGTGCGCAAACGCAGCCTTGCTAAGGTTTATGCAGATTTGGACAGGCTTATTGCAGGCGGAGTGCCGCTGGTAAAATTTGTAGACCGTACCTATAACCTTGATGAAAATTATTTTTTGCCGATTATGCAGCATCTGGCACAGGCAAAAACTGACGCAACATTTCATTTTGAAATTAAGGCAGATTTATTAAGCGAAAATGTATTAAAATTTTTAAAAACTGTACCTAAAGGGCGTTTTCAGTTTGAAATAGGTGTGCAGACAACTAATCCGCAAACACTTAAAGCAATTAACCGCCATGATAACTGGCAGAAACTAACGGAAAACGTTACACGCCTTTTGCGCTGCGGCAATATCCATCTTCATTTGGATTTAATTGCAGGACTCCCATATGAAGGAATTGAAGAGTTTGAAAAATCCTTTAATGATGTTTATGGTTTGCAGCCGCATATGCTGCAATTAGGGTTTTTAAAAGTTTTGCCAGGCACACAAATGGAAAGCCAGACTTGTGAACATGGTCTCGTTTATATGGATGAACCGCCTTATGAAATTTTAGCGACAAAATATATCAGTTATGGAGAGCTGCGCTTTTTAAAAGTATTGGAAGATGTTTTTGACCACACTTACAACACAGGGCGTTTTGCGTATACTTTACAATATTTAACATCGGCTGAAGGCAGTGCTTTTGCATTTTACAGCAAGTTTGCCAAATGGTGGCAGGCAAGGGGTGAATATCCGCTCGGGCATAATGTGCGCGGCGTAACAAAGCTGCTGTATGACTTTGCGCATGAATGTTATAAAGAAGATTTTGCCGCTGTATGTGAACTGCTGCGTTTTGATGTGTTAATGGCACAGCCAGGTTGGAAACCGGAATTTTTGTGCTGGCACAGCAGTGAACTTAATGAAAAAATAATGGCTTTTTGGCGTGATGCAGATAAAGTGCGGCAGTATATGCCGGATTATGATTTTGCTACATGGCGGCAAATACAGAAAAACTATGCTATTGAATATTTTGAGTTTGACCCTCAGTGCGAAGCAGAAGAAAGAGTTTATTACCTGTTTGCTTACAATGCAGATGGAAGCAAGGCAATAAAATTAAAAGATTTTTAAAATTGTAAAAAATGAAGGATATAAG
>ERZ779889.934-NODE-934-length-32777-cov-44.565522_pt1 | contig 32777 bp, 45 predicted proteins | sample MGYA00511030_ERZ779889 | MGnify/ENA primary metagenome ERZ779889 (study PRJEB29588, sample SAMEA2160616) | human gut metagenome | biome: human gut; feature: human-associated habitat; material: faeces | place: Denmark | collected 2008/2010 ... | reverse complement strand
GGACCCACAGCCATCGGGATGACCGTGGGCACCCGGTCACGGCGCAGCGAAACGATGCCAATCGACCGTTTGAGCCGACCGGTCCGATGCGGAGCGCGGGCCCGTGCCGTTGCGACGATGGGCTGAGCCGAGCGGCGCAGCGTCTGCCGCACGAGCGTGCGCTGCATCTGGTCGGTCAGCTGACTCATGAGCCGAACAGCCTCGGCATATCCGTGTATCTCAATACCCCCCGTCATAGTCAAGGTCCGACAGTGTGATGAGTATGTGCAGCTTCTTGCGGAAACCCTCTTCGTAGACGCTCTCAATCGGTCGGCGACGTCCGTCGATTTCGACGAGCATCCGCGCATTCACGGCCGGAGAGCGGCCGTCCTCGCCCGTCACGTAGGGAATCGTCAGCACGGCCGACCCTTCGTGGACGATGCGCGAGGCGAAGAGATTCTCGCGGCCGCCGCTCTCGGTCTTCGTGGCCCAGAACGAGCGCCACGGGGTCGGCTCGCCGACAATCTCGCCTCCGGAGTCCTGCGTCGTGGCAGGATGCAGCAGCGTGATTCTAACCTTTCCTGCCATAGGGCGTCATGCGATAGGGGTTCAACAACCGTTCGACGGTCACGGGCAGCGCCGAGACCGAGCGTCCGATTACGGCGTCGCCGTCCGCTTCGCAGAGCGTCCCGGCGCGGAGCGCCACCGCCGCCTCAATGCTTCCGGGGAGGACGATGCCCCCCTCGTCCTCGGGTTCGCGCGAGAGCGTGTCCCGATAGTCGCTGTAGCCGCAGAGCGCCTCGACCAGAACCCGGCCGTGACGGCGACGGGCGGAGAGCGACGGCGAGGCAAACAGTTCGAGGCTCGTGTGGTGCTCGGCCGCGATGAGCCGGTAGTCCGCCTCGCCGAGTTTGACGAGGCGGTCTTCCGCGTCGTAGTAAGAGAGCGACTCAATACGCAGCACGGGGGCCGTCGGAATATCCAGGACTGGTTCGAACTCATCGAAGGCAAATGTCACGACACTGCGCACGATGATTCGGTTCGTATACTGCTCGGCGATGTCGAAGGCCGCGTAGAGGTTCCGCACGGCATTCTCGTAGAGCACCCCGTCTTCGGGGACGAGCCGCATCTGCCCGCCGACAATCCGCTCGATGACCTGGCGCGGATAGACTTTTCCCGTTCTGCCGAGTATCATGGCCGGGAAGGTTTAGGCGCCTGCCATTTCGAGGTACTTCACCGGGTGCGTTCCGGCGTCGACCAGGTTGCCGTCGGCACGGACATGGCCCATGAATCCCACCTGGAGCTTGTCGGCATACTTCTCCTTGAAGACGGTGAGGCGAATGCCGCGCACCATGCGCAGGTGGTAGTACTTGAAGTCGCCGAACGCAATCGGCTTGGCTCTGGCGGCGATGTCGGGCATCGACTCGTTGATGATGACCTTCCGGCCGAGGATGCGCGAGACGGAGCCCGTCTGCAGGTCGGTGAGGAAAATCGGCCGGCCGTTCTTGTCGGCAATCTTCATCACGGCGGCCAGCGTCGCCGAGTTCATCATGAAGGCCCCGCGCTCGGTGTTGCCGTAGGCGTTGTCCACCGACGACATGAGCGAAACCAGCTCGTCGTAGGTTACGGCCGTATCCTCGGCCGAGGTGAAGCCCTTGGTCGCCGCCGTCAGCAGCGCCTTGATGTCGTTGGTTCCGGTGCCCGTGCGGGTGGCGAGCTCCTGCAGGCCGCGGCTCACGCACTGGGTGACAGCCTCGACAATCGTCGCCTCGACGTCGACGGAGGTCCCTTCGAGCAGCGCGATGTGAATCGGGAAGATGGGCGTCACGTAGTCGTAGGCGCTGAACGAAACACCCTCGAACTTCACCTTGTCGGTCGTGTTCGCATCCCCCTCGGCCAGCTTTTTCAGCGCCTTGTCGGTGGTGTTGAGCGTGGACTTCGTGTAGGGAATCGCACTCTCGGTAATCACCAGGTCGATGGACTCGAGGAAGGTGCCCGTCGACTTGAGGGCATGCACCACCTTGTCCGCGATGAGCTTCGGGATGATGACCTGGTTGTCGGCCGTGCCGGTGAAGAGTTCGGCGCGCATCTCCTCCTTGATGTCGGGTTTGGTGACGGCACCGCGCACGTAGTCGATGAATGTCGAGCGCAGCTCCTCCTGATGGCGGGCGGCTCGCTCCTCGGCCGTCTTGCCCGCATCGCCACCGATGCGGCGCGCCGATGCGGCTGCACGCGCCTCGTCCTCCTCGCGCAGCGCGATGCGCTCGTCGAGTGTTTCGTACTCCTTCTTCAGGCCGTCGTACTTGGCCCGCTCCTCGGCCGTGAAGCCCTTGGCCTCACGCTCCTCGGCCACATCCAGCATCTGCGACATCCGGGCCGCCAGCGCTGCACGCTCCTCCTTGAGTTCCTTGATTGTCTTCATGGTATGGTGGTTAATGGTTTGCGATTCTTGCATACAGCGCCACTCGCTCGCGTACGAGCTCCATGGCACCCTCCGACCTGCGTGCCGCCTCGCGGCGCAGAGCCTCAACGGCCGCCCGTTCGTCGGCCGATGCGCGTTCGGTCACGGCCGAGGTGGACGGATAGGCCCCCGAGACGACGATGGAGAGGTCGAAGAGCCGGGCGATTTTCGTCACCACCCGCTGGTCGTACTTCAGACCGTTCGCTGCGCTGCGCCAGGTCCAGCGGTCCTCGGCGACGATGAACTTGAAGCTGCACTCGCCGATGTCGCCCCGACTGACGAGCTCCAGCAGGTCGTTGCCGCGCGTCGTGCGGGGTGCATCGAACGCGAAGTGGAGGCCGTCGCTCTCGATGTGAATCGAGAGGGTCCCCTCGCCGTTGCGCATTCGGGCCAGCACGTCGGCGCACTTGGTGCCGTGGTCCGTGCACATGATGACGTCGGACATGTCGCAGCCGTCAAAGGCGCGGCTGTCGATTTTTTCGACCCACTCCTCCCAGAACGGTTTGCTCCACTCGTCGAAGGGGACGGCCCGGCCGATGATTCTGCGGGAGAGGGTTCCGTCGTCCCGCTGTTCGACCCTCAGGTCGGCGATGCGCATCGTACGCACCAGCATCCGGTTGATTGCCTTGTCGTTATTTCTGTTGCCCATTTCCATCTGTTTTTACGGGTTCCATGTTCGTCTGTCGGAAGTACTGCTCGCCGCCCTCGTAGGAGTCGAGGTCCTCGCACGCGCGGATTTCATTCGCGTTCATCGCCCCGACATAGTAGAGCTGGCGATAGAAGTTCGTTCTGGCGGCCGTGTCGGCCCTCAGGAGCCCCTTGGCGTCGATGTCGACGTAGAGGCGCCTCTTCTCCGATTCGAGGAAGAGCTTGTCGTTGAACTCCGCCTCGATTTTGGCTATCCAGGGGGCGAGCGTCAGGTTGTAGAGTTCGAGGTTCTGCTGCTCGTTGTTCGAGTAGGTCGAATGGCTCTGATTGCCCGCCATGTGGGGAGGCACGCCGTAGATGGCGGCGATTTCGTCGACCGACTGCAGCCGCGTGGCGATGAACTGCGCATCCTCGGGCGGTATCGTAATCGACGAATAGTCGAGTCCGTCCTCGAGCAGAAGGGGCTTGCCGGCGTTGCGGGCTCCGAAATAGCCCTCGGAGAGCTGCTTGTAGAGCCGCGCCCACGCCTCGTCGCTCAACGTGCCGGGCTTCTTGAAGACGCCGGTCGTCCGGCATCCGTTGCGGTAGAACGAATCGGCGAACTCGAGCGAGCTGAGCGACAGGCCGAGCAGCCGTGCATGCTGCCGGATGGGCGACAGGCCGAGCAGGCCGTTGGTCGACAGCCCCTTGATGTGCACCACGTCGCGGCTCGGAATACGGGAATCGTTGCCGAGAATCGTGTAGAAGATGTCGTCGTCGCCCTCCCACAGCGTGACATACTCCGGCAGGACGAAATCGAGCCGCGTGGGATACTCGTGCCGGTCGCGCTCGGTGATGACGGCGTAGGCATTGCCGCGCAGCAGCACGGCGGTCATCATCGCCGCACGCAGCGACACGCCGTTCATCTTGGGGTTCGGCTTGTCGAGCAGCCGGGCGACCGGGTGGTCGTAGTGCACGCGGCGGCGGTTCGTGTCGCGCTCCTTGACATGCAGCGGAAGCGTCGAGAGCGTATCGGAGAGGAGCCGGACACACGACCAGACGGTCGAAATCTTCATGGCGAAGTTGTCGTCGACATCCGGCTCACGCCCCGTCGGGCCGGAGATTCCTCCCCTGCTGATGATGACCGGCAGCCCTGCCCATGCGGCGGCCCGCGCCGCCATGTTCTTCCAGAATCCCATCGTCTGCGATTTTCTCATCGCAAAGTTCAGACGCTTTTCCCGCAAAAAAGGTTAACGACGTTAACTTTCGAGGGTTAACGACGTTAACTTTCCGCATGCTAACCGTCCGGCCGGCTATTTCGCACGAGGCCTCCGCCGGCGGCAAAACTGGCTGTAGGCGGTCTTGAAGCTCTGAAAGCAGGAGAATCGATTCTGCCCGACCACCTCGCGGTACTGCCGTTCGGTGGCCTCGTAGGCCTGTTCGTTCGTTTCGTAGTAGGACAGCATCTTCACGTAGCGCTCATAAAAGCCCTGCGGTCCGGAGATGAAGCGCCGGGTGGCCTCGTCCAGTTGGTAGTTCGTCGTTGTCTGTTCCATGGTATCGTTCGTTAGAAGGTTCTCAATCCCCGTTCTTCGTAGACGGATTTGGGCTCCGGCGTGCGCTGGGCGCTCATCCACTCGCCATGCGCCATGATTGCCGCAACCACGCCGTCGATTTTGTCGGGGCTGCGGTTCTTGGCCGGCTTGAGGTTGTCGTTGGCGTCGCGGTAGACCACCACGTTCGAGACCTGCCAGCGCAGCACCGGATTGCCGAAATGCTCGACAGCGCCCGAACGCACCAGCCGCTCGAAGTCCTTGGTCGGCGGCGAGATGTTCGAAATCGACTGCTGGAAGCCCTCCATCGGGAGCCCCTCGGCCAGCAGGTCGATGACCAGCTGCGAGGAGTTCCAGCGGTCGTAGGCGATTTTCCGGATTGAGTAGCGGTCGCCGAGCTCGACGATGTCGCGGCGGATGAAGTCGTAGTCGGTCACGTTGCCCGGCGTCACCCGGATGAAGCCCTGCCGCACCCAGACGTCGATGTTCACATGCTCGCGCAGCATCTCGCGACGCGAGCGGTACTTCTCCTCGGGAATCCAGAAAAAGGGCAGGAGCTGCGTGCGTCCGTTCTCGTGGAACTCGAGCACGAGGGCCGAGAAGTCGTTCACCGACCCCAGGTCGAGCCCGCCGTAGCACTCGCACCCGGCCAGCGCCTCGACGGAGGTCTCCGTGCGGCAGGCACACCAGACGTCGTCGCCGAGCCATACGTCGGAGGCCTGGACCCACATGTTGAAGGTCTTCGTGAGGATGCTGCTCTCCTGCTCGGGCTTCGTCCGGAGCGTGTGGTACTGCTCCTCCAGGTAGTCGGTCTTGACGGAGGCCCCGCAGCAGGGGTTCGACTTCACCCACAGGGCCGGGTCGGCGAGCTCCTCGCGCGAATCCTGCGTATAGATGAAGGCCAGCGACGCGTCGTCCTCGATGATGCCCTCCAGCATCTTGATGGCGCTCGAGCGGTAGGTGAAGCAGGGCCCCGAGAGGTTGAAGCCCGCCGTGGTGATGATGCACATGAGCGGCTGGCGCCGGGCGCCCATCGACGACTTCATGACGGCGTAGACCTCGCCGGTCCGGTGGGCATGGAACTCGTCGACGATGGTGCAGGAGGCATTCTTGCCGTCGAGCGTGTTGGCATCCGACGAGAGCGGCTTGAAGACCGAACCGGTGGCCTCGTAGGCGATTGACCCGCCCGCCGACCGGAATATCCGGGCATGGCGCGACAGGGCGCTGTGGCGGACCATCTCCTGGGCCGCACCGAAGCACTCGCGCGCCTGGTCGCGCGTCGTGGCGCAGGAGTAGACCTCGGCGCCCGCTTCACCGTCGGCAAAGAGCATGTAACAGCCGATGCCAGCCAGCAGGGTCGTCTTGCCGTTCTTGCGCGCCACCTCGAGGTACGCCTCGCGAAACCGCCGGTAACCGGTCGCCGCGCGGCGGAAGCCGAAGAGGTTCCAGAGGAAAAACTGCTGCCACGGTTCGAGCTCAATCCGACGGCCGGCCCACTCGCCCTTGATGTGCGGCAGCATCCGGATGAAGTCGATAGGGCGCCGCGCCGCACGTTCGTCGAAGTACCACCCCCGCTCGACCGCCTCGGCGCGGTCGCGGAAGTAGCGCTCGACGGCCAGACGGAGATAGCGGCAGGCGGGGATACGCCCGTCGCGCACGTCGACGGCATACTGCTCGGCGGGATGGAGTTGCCGCTTCATGGCCGGTCGAGGAATTCGCCGAACGGGTCGGTGGCCTTTTCGGCATCGTGCAGCTCCTTCGCATCGGCGGACTCGACCTGGCGGCGCGACACGGGCGAGAGTCCGAACTGCGCCCCGACCTTGTTCACCACGTCGAGCGAATCCTTGAAGAGTTTGGCCGCCGGATGCATCGTGATGGAGGTCGAACCGGAGCGGTTCTCCGTCTCGATGAAGTAGCCCGGGCCGCTGACGATGTCGGCATAGGCCCTTTGCAGGTTGGCGTAGGCGGCCGCATAGGCGGCCAGCAGCGGGATGTCGAGCTTCGTGAGCACCTTCCAGGAGATGAGCATCCGGGCCGTGCGGTCGAATATTTTCCGGGCATCGTCGGCCAGCCAGGCCGGCGGCGCCGCTTTGGTGACGGGTTTGCAGACGCCCCGGCCGCCAGGAGCCGTCGCGGAGGCTGCGGTGCGGCACTTGCGCAGCGTTCCGCGCATCGCCTTGACCGCATCGGGCAGTGGTTTTCTTCCCATAGTCGTTTCTCAAAAAGTTTCAAATTTTGGATGTGTGTCTTCGTGACTGGGGTGGCGGTTGATAGGGGCCGACCCTCCAGCGATTCCGACCCCCTACCCTCCCCGCATCGGTCCAAACGCGGCCGCATGCGGTCCGGAGACCTCTCTGGCCGGGATTGCACGGCACCGGAGCGCTATCCGTCAGAACTCTGTACGTCAGTCTCTTCGCGCGTTAACTCCTGCGGAGATACGCCGCGTTCCGCGTGCGTTTCAGCCGCCGATTCCGTATCATATAAGTCCCGGAAGTAATTATATCTACATGCCTCATCCGTCCGGCCTGCGACTCGATTCGATGGCTTTTTCGACCAGCCGAGCAGGGGTGTTGCGAATCAGCATCCGGGCGTGCACCTCCTCGGCATAGATGCGCGTGGTGTTGGTGGTCGTATGTCCGAGCATGTCGCGCACGGTCTCGAGGTCGACCCCCGACTCGACCATCAGACAGGCACACGTATGGCGCAGCGAGTGGGCCGTGATGTTGGGCCTGATGATGCCGATGTCGGCCAGTCTCCGGTGCACCATCTGGCTGATGGAGGTCCGCCTCAACCGATGGCTGTTTTTCCGATAGGCGCTTTCGAAGAGCGCCTCGCCCGGCCGGAAGGCGCGCAGCGAGACGTAGTCTTCGAACAGCGAGACAATCGTATCGGGCAGGGCCAGCGCCTCGACCTTCTCGTGGCGGCCCTTGCGCTGGATGTAGAGCACGGGCACACCCTCCTCCGTGCGGTCGAAGTCCTCGATGTTCACCCGCTCGACCTCGCACGTGCGCAGCGCAAGCAGCAGCATCAGAGCCAGCATCAGCTTGTCGCGCTTGCCCTTGAAGGTGGCCACGTCCACCGAATCGAGCAGCCGCGCCGCCTCCTCGGAGGTGAGGCGCCCCTTGCGGTGGCCGCGGTAGCGAACCGACGAGCGGATGCCGGCGCCGATGTCGGAGTAATAGCCCCGCGCGGCGCAGTACTTGTAGAAGAGGCGCACGGCCGTGACGTAGCCGTCGACCGTGAGCGCCGAGCGGCCCTTCCGTTCGAGCTCCTGCTTCCAGGCGAGGAGGTGGCGCCGGGCCGGGCATCGCGGGTCGACACGTTGCGACGCGAGCCAGCGGAACCAGAGCATGACCTTCGTCCGGTAGCTCGCGCGTGTGGTCTCCATCACGTCGAGGTTCTGCATCCACTCCTCAATCACTTCGATAATCGTTGCGCTGGTGTTCATCTGCGGGAGGTTCGTTTGTGGGCTTCGCGTCCCGACTTGCGGTTGTGGCAGGCGTCGCACAGACTCTGCAGGTTGCTCAGGTCGAGAGCGGCACCGCCTTCGTTAATCGGGACGATGTGGTCGACAACGGTCGCTTCGGTGATTCTGCCCGCACGCCGACACTCCTCGCAGAGCGGGTCGGCGTTGAGCTTGATGGTGCGCAGACGCCGCCAGCGAGCAGACTGGTAGAAGGCCGAATTCGCATGGATGCGTCGGCCCTGAGTCTCGCGCGGCGGCAGATAGGCCCTCCTGGGTGGTTTCGGTATGGTCGGCATTTTTTCCTTCGGTTTAATTGGTTTTGAATTTTGTAGCATACCAGCCGGAGGCGGCGGTAATGGAACGTAGCTTCCGCAATGGACGCCGTAAATAGACGAAGGCTGTCCACAAGATTTGGAACAGCGGTTGGGTTTTGTTCGGTCATAGTCTTCGAGTTTATCACACAAAATATCCAGCACGTCCACATACCAAATCATCCCGAATCCGGTCAGCAACCAGCAAAGCGGGCTTATGATGTAGAACGGCAAGAAAAACAGATACCAGGCGACAATCAACAAGCGTAATTCGAATCCTCTCATGCTATTCATTTTGTTTGTGCGGCTTTGAAGACAAACTCCGGCGTTCGGAACTTCTCCGGCAGTTCGCGGAGCTTCACGTTGGCCTCATAAGCGGCCATCTGCTCGTCAGTCTCCGGGAAGAGATACCCCGAGGACTTCATCAGGTCGACGATCGCACGGGCATCGCCGGGGTGTTCGTTGCGGGATTTGATTTCTCTCTTCATATCTTCTTGCTATCTGAAAATGTCTTTAGCTATTCTGCTACATATCCGGTGCTCGATCAGCGATTCAAGTCCGTGGATGTAGAACGTCCATTCCTGCATTGCGGTAGGATGTTTGTCGGCAAGAGCGACGAATTTGTTGTGAGTCTCGGCCAGCAGGTCGAGGATCTCACGTTCGTCATCGGTGATATATCCAATCCCGTTCATATCGCCTGATGTTAAATTTCGTGAATATACCTCCATCCAATCGGGATATATTTGGCGGCGCACCATCCGCCGCCCGGGGCCTTCTGCCACCATCCGTGCTTGTCGTACCGCATTACGTCGTAGGTGTGCCCGTCCGCGTGGACCATGACCAGCACCTCGATGTCCGTTTTTGGTAGTTCCCTTTTCGGATCATGCCAGCAAAAAAGATATTTTACGAAAGCGCCCCATGCGCTACGAAATTCTTTCCGGTCTATAATATCCGTAGCCTCGCAGTTTTTTGGATCGTCGCAACGAATTAGGGCTTTCAATGCTGCATCCCATCCGCCCCGGAATATCTGCCGGTAGAAGCTGTGAAAATATACGCTGTCCTTGCTTTCGTCATGGCCGATCTCGGCGTCCTCGGCCACCTTGCGTAACTCTTCGAGTGTTTTCATGTGCTATCGAGGTTCTGCGAGAATCTCGCTATTTCAATACTTCTTGCCGTGCATTTTCTCTCTCCCGGCATTATACTGCATTTTCAACTCGACATGACGCTGGATGTCAATATCCATCCATCCGCACAAGTCGAGAATCCGGATCATGGCATCCGCAAGTTCATCTTCAAATGTGTCTTTTATGTGAACTTTGAACCGGTCTACAAATGGATCAACTCCTTCTTTTGGTGTTTGCTGTCCCTTGCAATTAAAAGCATACAGGTTGGCATATCTTTCTTTTCGATCCGCCTCCAACGCCTCGGATAATTCAGAATGGATCAACGCAATCCGCTGTGCAATGAGGGCATGTAAACCGGCCATTGTTTTCATCACCTCCTTGTCGGAATCATGAAACCCGTGTTCCACAGAATTTTGATACGCTTCGTCGCGCAGGCGGTTAAGTGTTTTAGTCATTTTTATCGTTTTTCAGGTTCCAAATTTTTCGTTTCATCCGTTCCTCGGCGGCCTCAACTCCGGCGATCTTCCGGGCCAACTTCGCCCGGAACCGGGCGAGCTCTTCGTCCGTGGCCTCGTCGAAGAAGAGGTTGTTCGCGCGGTTCCATGCCACGTATTCCTCCAGCTTTCGCCGGGCCCTGGTGACTTGCGCCTTGGCAGCGACCAGTCTCCGGAGATCGTCGGTCAGCCGGACATCATTCCCCAGCCTCCGATCGTAGTACGAACAGAACCGGCTCACATTTGCCCGGGGGAACCGGCAGACCAACGCCGCCTCCCGCCACCGGACGACCCACGGCCGACGTTCGTAGACCTCGCGCGGGAGATCGTAGGCGAAGATCCGCTCGCGGGATCCGTCTCCGGCATCCTTCGTGAACTCGATGAAGACCCAGCGCTGGACTCCCAGTTCCGTCTCGGCCCGGGCATAGTCGCGGACCAGTTCATACAGATCGCCGCAGTTTTCCTGTTTGCTCTTTGCCATCGGTCAGAACAGCGCCAGCTGGACAAAGGTGAACCGGCGGATCTCGTCGTCGATCTGCCGGGCGACTCCTGTCAACGAGCGGCGCATCATCGCATAGCTGCTACCCTCCGGCAGACGGTCCCGGTAGCGATCCAGCAGACGGATCTCCTCCTCGGCCACCTCGCGGATCTCGCGAAGAGCGCCGCGGATGGCCTCGTTCTCCGACGGATAGCCCGTCTGCACACAATCGACAAACCCGCACGGGTGACTACGGCCGCGCGAAGTATCGAGCCGGACGGAGTAACCGGATTCCCATCGTCCGTTGTCGGACCGGGCCGTGTGGACCTCAAACCTTCCGTGGCGCGACTCAACGGCCACGGGACGGTTCGGATTCAGGCAGACATCGAAGAGATTGAACCCGAACCCATACGGGCTCGTGTGCACAATCTCGCCGCCTGCATCCGGATGCGCCTTCAGATAGGCGGTCCACTCCTCGAAGGTGAACTCTCGCCCCAGGCAGCGACTCATGTGGTGAATCTGCCGGTCCATTTTACTCGAGCCCGTTCGGGCGATGTGCGTAGTAGACCTCCGAAAACTCCCGCTCGATGAAGCCGTAGCAGGGAATCGTCACCCCAGAGATAACTGTCAATTCGAAATCGAGGGCGGTGGCCTTCTGGGTCTCGTCCATCTCCGGATTGTTCCGGACATCATGGACAATCCAGTCGTGGATTGCCGTCGCCGCCGTATCCACATCCTTCGCCAGCAGGACAAACGTGTCGTTGCGGGTTGTGCCCGTATCACGATAGCGAAGAGCAACCTCGACCTTGTAAAACTCCGGAGCCTCGTCGTTCTGTCCCTCGACAGAATCGTTCGGATTGGCCTCTTTCTGCGGCTCCTTGATGAAGACACAGTGGTCAAACATCTTTAGGCCGACAATGTGGAACGTTCCCGAGCAGTTCAGCTCAATCCAGTCCCGAGCCACGTCGAGGGCCATTCGCGCCGAATCGGCATAGAGCAGCAGCTTGCGGCGCTTCTTACCAATGAGGGCCGTCACACTCCACGGAATCAACCCATAGGCCGTGCGTTCCTCACCCAGCCGCAGCTGGTTCGTCACCTCGACACACGAGATGTCGCCCGCCTGCAGGTGGAACTGGATACGGGCCAGCAGGTCGTCGTCAATCTTCGTACCGGCGGCCGCAATCAATTCGCTCCGGTCGACGGAGGTGACCTCGCCCGTCTCTTCGTCGAAGAGCTCCTGCCGCCACGTCCGCTTAAGCGGCGCTGCCACGTAGAGCCCGAGCATATCCTCCGGCAGATAGGCCATCCCGTGACGCTCGCTGTAGCGGGTTTGCACCTCCTGTTCCCGAAATTCGGTTGTTGCGTTTGCATTCATGGTTTTCGATGTTTGGTTCTGTTTTGCGGATTGCCGGGAGTCGAACCCGGACAACGGCTGCGGCAAGCCGTTGGCTCCCTCCGCCGCCGCGGAGGCCCTGCCAATCCATCGGTCAGTCTCGCGGCGTGCGGATGCGCCACCGTACCCCCTGCGGCGTCTGCACCGTCTCGAAATCCTCCGCACGGTAGTTGCCCCCGTTCGTCGGGAGCAGCTGCACCATCTGCAGGTAGGTGTAGAGCCGCCCGCATTCGGCCTCCGCCTGCCGCCGCGTCAGCAGTTCGTGGTCCCGGGCGGCGTAGGAGGTGAAGGTGCAGAAGGCGCTCCGGTTCTTCCACGCCCCCTTGTTGTCCATCGCAGCCACCAGGCGCCTGATGTCCTCGACGTCGTACTTGCGGAGCATCCACACCAGCTGCTGCCGCGTGAAGGGCTCCTCCATCGCGGCTACCTGCGGGAAGCGCTCCCCTATCCATGACAGCAGCACATCGGCCGCCCCGGTCAACTCCCCCGACGGCCCGGCCGGTTTCCCCCCTGCAACCCCCTTTTCCGTATCTACGGTGTGTGTGCTCTTCTTACTTCTTCCCTTCTTACTTTCTTCCGTTGTGGTCGCTCGCTGGTCGGAAGTTGGTCGGAAGTTGGTCTCCTCCTGGTCGTCAGCCGGTCCGAAGGCTGGTCGCTCCGTGCTGTCCGTAGACTGATATCGTTCGTAATTACAAATCGTTACGACCGTGTAGGAGCTGGTCGCACGGCTGGTCAGAAAATCAGATTTTTCGAGTTTCGAAACAGCCGTCCGCACCTCTCGCTCCGAGAGTCCCGTTTCGCGGGCCAGCGCAGCGCGGCTCGTGACGAGCTGACCCCGCTCGACGGTGATTCCCCGCCAGCGACGGGTCTGAAAGTTTGCCTTCAGGAGCAGGTGCAGCGCCATCCGCACACAGTTCGTGTCGGAGTACCACTCCCAGTCGAGCAGCCCGCGGTGTATCTTAATCCATCCCTCCATAGTCATCGTACTACAAAACAGGTGAAACCTCTCAAGCGCCATCTGAGGGCGACCGTCAGGTCATCCTCGAGCACGAACAACACCCGCTCGCGCTCCTCGGCTGTCGTCTCCTTGAAGAACTGGTCGAGCTTCTGGATATAGTCCGGCCTCGTGTCCCCGTGCTCGCGCATGATGAGCGTATAGTCGCCAGGCGCGAAGCCCAGATGGCGCAACAGCCACTGCTGCGTCTTTTCGCGCACGCACTCCCGTCGCGAGGTGCAGAACATCACTTCGAACTGCCGGGCCACGTGCTTCACGAAGGCACAGACGTTCCCTCGCGGCAGGTCGTCGAAGGGGTCGCCGTAGAAGGCCTCCCAGTCGACCGGGCGGGTCTCGAGCAGCCGACGGCGCCGAAATCCCACTTCGGCCAGCGTCCCGTCGATGTCGACAACCATGATTCGTCTCTTCGCATCTCTTTTCATACTGCTGTCCGGTTACCAGTCGTTGTACTTGTCTCGCCGCCGGTTGAAGGGGTTCGGCATGCAGTCGAGCTTCCGCCTGCCGGCTTCGCCTCCATTCAGGCGAACGGCCCTCCGAACCCTGACACCCGGGCCGCGTCTGAGTCGTTCGAGTTTGACGGTCACGGCCTTCTCCGTCCGACCGAGTTCCCGCCCTATTTCGAGGTCGGACAGTCCGCGCCCAGCCAGGTCAAGCAGTTGCCGGACCTCCTCCTCGCTCCACGTCTTGCCATTACGCTCGAGTCCCATGGTTCGTCAGTTTTGTCTGAAACCCATCCACCGCCGCAGCATGCAGCGCACGGTTGCCCACCGCCTCGTCCGGTTGTCACGGCGGTTCTGACGGAGGACCTCCTCCGGTGTCAGTTCATAGACCTGAATCTCGGCCCCGCGAACGGGCCATCGCTCAATCATCGTCATGGTTTTATGGTATTAGTGATTGCTTCAACTGTTGGGGCGCATAAAAGCGCTTGAGGAACTTGGTCACCTCGGCAGGGTCGTAGAGGAAGGTGCCGTCGCCCATAACCAGGTATTTGAGACCGGAACGACGCCACAGGGCGTGCGTTTTTTCGCTGGTGATGCCGGTCGCCCGCCCGAGCTCATCGCTCCCCTTGAGGAACAAGGTCGGGACTTCTCGGTCCAACTTGACTTTCATATCGTTCTATTCTATGATATATTCAACCGTCTCCCTGCGTCCCCGGCGCGCCCTCCGCGCCGTACGCTCATACTCCCCGCCGCAGAACACATACACGCAGAACAGACACAGCAGGCAGGCCGCACCGAAGCGGCGCCGAATCTCGGAACGGTAGTACCAGACGACGAGCGCCTGCATGGTTCTGTTCCCGTCCAACTCGTCCTGCAGCTTGTCGTACATCACCGACAGCGTGTTGGCCACCGCCTGGTAGGTTACGTGCAGGCATTCGGCCACCCGTGCGATATTGCCGCCACGGGTCTCAATCACAGCCTGCATCACGCGGGACTCGGCCGGCGACAGTGTGTTCTCGGCGCGTTTCATAATCCCCACGGCTCCATCACGTTGTGCCGCCGGAAAACCGACTCGATGCTGCTCCGCTCGGCCGGGGAGTGCGGCGTAATCCCCCACTGCCGGTAATAGTATGCGGAACGCCCGATATTTCCGAGTTCGGCCCGAATCTCCTCGCGTACTTCGGCCGCTTCGCGGCGGTCGCGTTCGGCCACCTCGCGGATTCCCTTGGTGAAGGAATTGTCGGGATTGCGAGGATTTGATGGTTGGTTAATCATCGTCATTTTACTATATTTGTCATTCAAATATTTATGCTATGATTACTCCGGAGCTCAAGGATCGCATACTTTCCGATATCGTTAATTCGCCAATCAACAGCGAAGCAAACATCAATACTGATTGTGACCGGTACGGAATTGATAGCGATGAGTACTTTGCCATTTTACAGCATTTTGAAAGGCTCAACCTGATCTCCATGGATGCTTGTTTAGGCGGAGAGGTCTTCATCCAAACTCATATCGAGGCCCACGATCTATGGCGAACAGGAGGATTTACTGGACAAGAAACCCTGCTGAAGGCCAATATCGAAAAGTTAGGCATGGAAATCGACAAACTTTCGCGCGACCTTTCCCCAAAACAACTTGATACGGCTCAAAAGATTGCATCGATAGGATCGTCCATTCTGTCGGTCCTTTCCCTGTTCCGATGAATCGATCCCAGATATCAGCCATTGCTCAAACCGCCATGGCTCTGTTTGCTTGTAGTGAATAAAAGATAGCTTGGTCTCATATACGATTTGGCCATCTACCTCAATTGTACAATCAACACCACCCCGAGCCAAGGGCTTCAATCGAGAATCATCGAGCATTCCGTGCATTCGTCGTGTGATGATAATCTGCACAATCCGATCGTCCTTTTTTACCTCCGCCATTTGTTTTTGTCCAATTTTTTGTAAATCTTTACATTTCAAAATGTCCACTTCTTCGTACTTTTGTGTACGATTGGTTGGACAATGCAAATATATAGTAATTTCTATATTATAGCATAGAAATATCTATATTTTATTATTATAAAAATAGTATTATCTATAAATATATCATAGATATGACTGCTAAAGAGAGACTTAAAGCATACTTGGATTATAAAAAAATTACACAAATCGCATTTGCGGAGAGCATCGGGGCATCAACCGGATATGTTAATGCTATGTCAAAGGGATTTGGACCCAAGTATGAAGCCATCGTCAGGGAAAAATATCCGGACCTGAACATAGGATGGGTCATGACCGGCGACGGCGATATGCTCTCAACTGCAGCACACCAGGTCGGTGTGGCAATCAAAGCCGATACGGAATCGGTTGTCATGATTGATTTTATCCCGATTCACGCATCAGCCAGTTTCGTGGAAAGTATCTGCGACGAGAAAGAATGTGCGTTTGAAAAGATGCCGGTCATCCCGCTAAATGGCGAGAAACTGGATTCAAGCTACAAGATATTCGAGGTCTCCGGAGATTCAATGGTTCCCACTATAAACGACGGAGCTCTAATTCTGGCAAAGGAGATTAACGAGGCCCAATGGGCCTACGCTGAGGGGGTCGTTGTCGTCGTCTTCAACGAAATGGTCGTCATCAAACGGATTGCCGAGAACTGCATATTCAACCACAACATGATTGTCCTCTCATCGGACAATGAGAAATACGGGAAAATGCAGATTGAGCTGTCGAATATCCGGGCCATCTACAAAGCCAAGCGGAAAATCAGCGAAAACATATTCTAAACGTAACCTTATGAAGAGACTTCTTCTCCTTTTCACCTTAATCCTTGCGGGGGCCTGCACGGGAAGCAAATTCGAACAGATTGAGTATTACAAGAGTCCCGATAATTTCCGGGTGTTCATCTATGTTACCCCGACAGCGACAATTGAAGAAATTAAAACACACGCCAACTCCCAAATGTGGACCGAACGCAAAATCACCGAGGTTCTGTACTACCGTTCAAATCCATTTGGAGCTGGAGCTTCAGGAACTGTTACCATGGCAAAATCCTTCCAGGAGGCATACCAAAAAGCGGTCGTGCAGGGCTGCATATTCCGCTGCCAGATAGACAATTTCGGGAATAAGTATTATAGCGAAACGCCGTACGAAGACAGATTGAAAACAAATTATGAATCCAACAACTAAAACAACCAATATGGACTTCAAAGACCAAATAAAACAACTGAGTGACCGCGTTGTCAAACTCAAAGAAAATATCCAGACCGAAGAGGCAACCAAGACAGCGTTCATCATGCCGATGATTCAAGCGCTCGGTTACGATGTATTCGACCCGACGGAGGTCGTCCCCGAGTACACTTGTGATATTGGAATAAAAAAGGGTGAGAAAATAGATTACGCAATCCACAAGGACGGCCAACCCATCATACTGATTGAATGCAAGCATTGGAAAGAAGACCTCAGCTCCCACAATGGTCAGTTGTTCCGCTATTTCCACGTATCGAATGCCCGATTTGGCATTCTGACAAACGGTATCATCTATCGGTTCTACACCGACCTGGTCGAGAAGAACAAGATGGACGAAAAGCCGTTCTTTGAATTCAATTTGGAAAAATACCGGGAATCTCAAGTCGAGAAGCTCAGGGAGTTCCACAAAAGCTATTTCGACGTCGACACGATTCTCAATACAGCCAGCGAACTAAAATACACGAACGAAATTCGAAACGCCATCGTTCAAGAAGTCAACAACCCCAGTGATGAATTTGTGAAGTATTTCGCTCGTCCAGTTTACCCGGGACGATTCAACGATATCACGCTTGAGCAATTCCGAACCATCGTAAAACAGGCATTTGCACAATACGCGAACGACTACATGAACGAACGTCTGAAATCCGCAATCGGTTCGGACGCCGTAGTCGAAAACAGGTCAGAAACAAAGCCTGAAGTTCAGCCTCAGAACTCCCGCACGGAAGAGTCTTTGCCCGACGAGCCTGAGAACAAAGTCGTAACCACGGAGGAGGAGATGCAGGGATTCTATATTGTTCGAGCGATTTTATACCCCGAAATAGACGACATCAACCGCGTTGCAAAACGAGATACTCAATCGTATTTTGGCATTCTGCTCGACGACAACAATCGCAAACCAATCTGCAGACTCCACTTCAACAGCTCGAATAAATACATCGAGACGTTCGACGCTGACAAAAAAGGGACCAAGCATCTGCTCGAATCATTAAACGATATATACAAATACAAGGACGAACTTATCGCAACGTGCAAAATGTATTAAATGCGTATGCCGGGGTTTAATAATCACATGCTACCCGGAGCCGAGGAGCATATCCGGAAGCAACAGCAAGACCGATGTACAGAATTAACAATCGAGGATATTGACGCAAACAGAAAATATCGTGATTTTAGCAGAAGGATAGCTACTCGTTCGTACTACATAACAATCGCCACGTTCATTGTATCGGTAATATCGTTAGTCATATCCATCTGCAAATAAAACATGTGGATATAAGGCTCGACCGGCTCGAGATTGAAAGGTCGACATCCTGCGCCTCTACCTGGTCAAGGGCGGAATCTCGAAAAATACACTATAGGATGAAAAAGACACTCCTCGTTATAGCGACTGTTCTGTTTGCTGCCTGTGCTGCAATCCCGGACTATGTCTCCATAGTCGACTATCGCCCCTATCTGGCGGAAGGGTTCAGGATTTATTCATCGGATGCGGTTCCTTTCGAGTACGACTGTTTAGCCGATATTTCGATTGATAAATACTGGGTCAGGCAAGATTCAGCGAGCGGGACTTATGCGGTGAACGGCGAAAGGATTCCCAGCGACAACGACTACATCACGCACAATGAGGTTTTGGCTGAATTCGTTGACCGGGCGAAGGCAATGGGTGCCAACGGAATCATCGGGCTCCACATTAGATTCGACCGTAGAACCGGCTACTATAACATAACCGGAACGGCAGTAAAAGTAAAGTAAACACTTGCAAAAAACTTGCAAAAACAGAGTTTTAGAATATAACGAACTGCCTTTCAATCGCTTGATTTTAATTTGGGAGCAGGGGGTCGCTGGTTCGAATCCAGTCTCCCCGACACAATGAAAATCAAGCACTTACTATTCTGTAAGTGCTTTTATTTTCTCCATATCTTGTTTTTTTCCTTCAAATTAACCACCTTTAGAACGCATTGCAGCGGCATTGTCTCGCATTGTCATTCCCGCTTCACTTGCAAAATACTTGCACAAAAATGGCCTCCATCTCCTTAAAACTCGACCGTCGAAGAGCGACCGCACGCGGGCTCTACCCTATTCAGTTTCTCCTCTCTTCAAAAGGGAAGGTTACGACCATCGGCACAGGCGTCAACATCCGGCCAGAACACTGGAACGGGGAGGTCAACAAAGCCGTACTCCCAAAGTGTCCGAATGCACGTGCTATCAACGAGAGCATCGAGTCGCTGTTCTTCAAGTATACGAACACCCTCCGCAACCTGGAGAACGACGGAAAACTGGTCGGGAAAAATGTGGCGGAAATCAAAAAGCTGCTGGTGGAGGTTCGGTCCGGCTCCAGCAAGGAGAGCCTCACCGACTATTTCAGCCGATATGCCGAATCCCGCCGAACCGAAAAGAGCCGGGAGGTATATCGATACACGTTGAAGACAATCCGGGCATTCGATAACGAAGAGGTGCCCTTCGAAAAGGTGAACGTCATCTGGCTGAAGGCTTTCGACGCCCATCTCGAGAAACAGGGCGTTGGAATCAATACCCGAGCTATCCACTTCCGGAACCTGCGCGCCGTCTTCAACAGCGCCATCAACGAGGATTTGATTGGATTGGAATACTACCCCTTCCGCAAATTCAAAATCGCCTCCTCACGCAAAGACAAGGAGGCGCTCACCGAAGAGCAGCTTCAGCGACTGATTGCCTACGATACGCCCTACCCCTTCCGCCGAACGGCCCGGGACCTCTTCCTGCTGTCGTTCTACATGTGCGGCATGAATCTCGTTGACTTGTACCACCTCGACCGACTGCGTGAAGGGCGAGCCCATTTCGTCCGGACGAAAACCTCGGGGAAAAACATCAACCCGGTGTCGATTCTCGTTCAGCCTGAGGCTGCCGAAATAATTGCACGATATGCCGGTGCAGAGCACGTTCTGCGATTCATCGAAGAGCGGGCCACCTACGACACCTTCATCCATCAGGTACAGCGGGCGCTCCGTCATATTGCAAAGGAGCTCGGAATCGAGGGGCTGACCTTCTACTGGGCACGCTACACCTGGGCGACACTGGCCGACAAACTCGGCATCTCGGAAAAGGAAATCAGCAAGGGGCTGGGACACGTCGACACCTCAATCGCCGGGAAGTTCTACATCTCCTACGACTGGACTAAGGTCGACCGGGCAAACCGGACGGTGCTCGACTACATCAAATCGCTCCAAACAGTGTAGTCTGTTCCGTCGGTTCGTAATTGCAGACAATCCACTCCTCCTGCCGGCGACGATTCGATTTCGCCACACTGATGGTACGCTGAACCGCATGGATGCGCCATCCGTTTTTCCGTGCATGCGTTTCGATGGATGGGAACGGGTACATGGTAAGCATGAAACGGCCCTTGACCGTCTCCAGCAGCTGCAGCAACTGTTCGAGATTCTGCTCGGAAAAGACCCCTTCATAATGTCCGCAGTCTGAATTGACGTAGGGAGGGTCGACAAAGTGGAAGGCCTCGGGTCTGTCGTAGCAGGCAATCACATCGAGCGCATTGCGGTTTTCGAGCGTAACGTGCTCCAGGCGCCTGCACAGGCGTTCGGTAAAATCCAGCTTGGCATTGCGCACCTTTTCGGGCATGGCACCGCTGAAGTCGTAGCCGAATGTTCCGTCAAGCATCGAAGCGAACGACATCTTGCAAAGTGCCCACACGGCCCACGCCCGCTCGACCGGAGTGAAAAACTGCGGATGGGCATTGATATGTGCGGCATGAGCATGAACATCGCGGCTGTGCAACGTCCTCTCTATTTCACGTTTCAGGTCCTGAAAATACATCTTTGCGCACCAATAGAAGTTTGTCAACTCCATATTGAGGTCATTGATAACTTCTGCTTCGGCCGGACGCTTGGCAAAAAGAACAGCGGCTCCGCCGCAGAATGCCTCCGTGTAGAGCTGATGCGGCGGGATAAGCGGAAGGATGTGCTTCAGCATGGACTGCTTTCCTCCGTAGTAAGAGATAGGGGTTTTCATGATTGCCATAAAGTTGGATAAAATATTCCCATGCAAAGGGTCCCGAGGTGAGCATGTTTCACCCCGGGAATTTCGCATTGAATTGATATGAGTGTATGAATTATTCTCTGATGGGAAGAACTCCCGAGTTCGGCGATAGAAGCACACCGAAGCTAATTGATACCATAGACGGCAGAACCTACCGTCTCCACAGCGCCATGCCGGCCTCAATCTGGCCGAAGGCGCTCTTGTTGCGGGCATCGTATCCCGCAGAGGCCGACACACTGAATCGGCCAAATGTGCGTCGGGCGTAGGCACCAGCCCACACCCCGCTGCCATTCCGGGTCATCCAGGCCCCGGCCACCGGGCCGAATTCCCAGGCGTACGGTTCGCGGACGAGCTGCACCCGCTCGACCGTCCTGTTGTAGGTCTCGATGAAGTCGAGCCGGGGCTCCAACGGCCCCACGACCGGCCCGACCACCCGCGCATAGTAGGTCGAGTCGCTGTACTCCAGCGTCCGCTCCGTGACCGTCATCCGCACGCTGTCGCCCACAACCACCAGCCGCTCCACCGTGTCGGACGGAGCGAAGAGCAGCCGAGGCACGTTCACCTCCAGCGTCCGCTCCGCTGCCGCAAAGGGTGTCGGACGTTCGTAGAAGCGCGTATCGACCCGCACCCGCTCGACAATCCGTGTCCGGGCAGCACGCTGCCCCAGCCACCACCCTCCGAAAAAGGCAGCGGCCAGCGCAACGGCTGCAACAATCCACCGCTTCATATCCGGCCGAAATAGCGCAGGAACGCGCAGAACCTGCGGGATTCGACATATCCGACATCTCCCTCTCCGGCCCGAGTCTCCTGTTCGAACATGGAGTACTCGTAGGCCATCCGGGTGGCCGACTTCCAGCCGTCGGTAACCAGCCGAAACCACCACGTGAGGGATGCCTCCAGGAAGTAGAGCACGTAGTAGACGAACGGCACGCCCGCGAACCACCAACCGCCGCCCAGCACTGCCTGCAACAGAAGGGCGAGCAGAAAGGCCAGGAGCGTCACCTCGCTGTACTGCTCGGCGTGGATGCTTTCGTGGCGTTTGAGCCGGGCCGAAAGCGGTTTGTCCGGCCGGTTCTTCGTGCAGATGTAGCCGAAGAACATGGCGGTGCTGTATCCGACGATGAAGCACTTCGCCAGCCAGCTGTTGTAGTAGATGCGTCTCATGCCGTCATGGGGATATAGGTTCCGCCGCGCATGGTGAGGAACTGGCGACGCTGTCGGCCCGCTGCGTTCCGATATCCCACATGCACCCAGGCAGGAGTTCCCGAGGCATCCTCCTCTTCGGATATCATCTGGTCGAACTTCCGCCCCTTGAGGAAGTCGCGGCATACCTCCTTGAAGCGGCGCATCGCCCCGTTCACCGGCACCAGGTCGAGCGCATAGCCGAGCAGGTGCGCCGAGGTGGCGGCGCCCCCTACCGCCTCGTTGAGCGCCTGGCTGCGATAGCCCGACGTCACGCGGAGTTGCGGCGACCCCAGCCGCTCATCGGCGCAGACCACGGCCCACCGCTCCCGAAGCGGGTCAATCAGCTCGTCGACCATATCGATGAGGTTGCGTCGATGCTCGACGAGCGGCGTGTTATCGATACCACCGGCCCGGGCCGTATCGGAGCGGGTCAGTTCTTCCATGGTGAAGTGTTTCATGCCTCGTCCTCCTTTTCCTGAGATTTGCGGTCATACCACCCTCTGGCGGCTACGCCGGCAACGAATCCGGCGGCGACCGATACGGTCGAGGCGATGCGGACTCCGTCCGGCAGCAGGTTGAATACGATGACCAGCACCACCGCTACGGCCACGCCGATCAGAATCCATTTCGTTGTCTTTTTCATAGTTTTATTTGGTTTAACGATTCAGTCTTTTGTAGAAATCAAGTTTGATATCATCATAGGCGGCCTTCACATTCGTATATGCCCGCCCGTTATTTGGACCGGCCGAATTGTAGATCTCATCCTCGACAACAGAGGCGACCTTCTCGACCCATGCAATATCCGTATATTCGGACAGTTTTCGACCTCGATAGGTATAGCTTTCGAATCGCGTATTCCGATCCTCATGGATGTTGTGCAAAAGCGTTCTGATCTTCGCCGCAGTCGCTTCGTGGTCGACGATATGATTCTCCTCCCGGACCTTCTTAATGATTCGGCACACCTTCTCGACAGCCAGATCGAAGAACACATTGGCAGTGTTCTTGATTCGCAACTGGGTTTCGGGGCGAAGTCCCTCCGAGATATCCGTCAACTTCTCATTCTGCGCGCGGGTTTCATCCAACAACTCCTGCATCGCGCCTCTGTTGTCGTCGATGATACCATTGATTAGCGATTTGAACCATGCGAAGCACGAAATCATCAGCCCCATAGACAGCAGGAGAAACACTCCTGCCGTCACGGCCATCATTCCTAAATCACTGATCCCTTTCGCAACGCTCGTAATTTGTCCGGCATCCACTTCCATATCTCTATCCGATTAAATACGTTATCCACACGACGACGCCTCCGCCGAGGGTAGCAGCCAGGTCGCGAAGATCCGCCTTGGCGTCGACCTTCTCCTTGCCGACGGCCACTGCGATCACCGCCACGACCGAGGCCGTCAGCGCCAGCCATTTGGGAACGAACAACGCCACAGCCAGCAGGACGATGGCCGCAACGGCCGTTCCTACGGCGAAGTGCTTGTACTTGTCGGCGCCGATGCCGTTCAGCCAGCCGACGATCTTGTCGAAGATTCGTTTCATAGTCTTCACACCTTTTCAACGTAAAGCCCCACCAGCGCGCTCAAATCGTGATACACCGCCTGCCCCGTGGAGCGGGTGCACTTGTAGGTCACGCCGTTCTGCGAGTAGTATTTGCCCTCGAACAACTCCATGTTCCCGTTGTACGGGATCGGGTCATCCAGCGTGCCGGCTGCCGTCTCATTGATCTCCTCGTAGAGCGCGGCGGTAAGTTCTGACGGTGCCTGATTCTCCAGCACCGTGGCAATCTGCTGGCGCACCTTGTAGAGCCGGCCTTCGTATAGCACCTTAAATCCGGCGTCGAGCGACTTGCCGATAAACGAAGCCCATTCGGGATAGAGGTCCTTAATCTCCAGCGACTGCTCGTCGGATAGTGACATCGTATTCACCGCCATCGTGGCGAACATGGCCACCTGCCGGATCGTCGTGTCGGGAATCGGCTCCGGCAATTCAGGCTCCGGTTCCGGGGTGTACTCCTCCCACGTCACCGTGATGCGGTCGCCGTTGTCGGCGTAAACTTCCCGTAGTTCATTGCCCGGCGTCGTAATCTCCGGGCGCTCCGTGTATTCCACGGGTTTGTACCCCATCGGACCGAGGATCTCCGGCCCGGGGTTCATGATGACCATCCCGCCCTGCCGTACCTCGACGGGAGCCGGAATCAAATATCCGTTTTCAAGTTTTGCGTATTGCATAGCGATTGCTGTTTGTTATTCGTTGTAGAGGATCTCCGGCGCGCCGTTTGCCGCCATGTCGTAGCCGCCGATCGACTGAAACAGCGGCTCCATATACTCGTCCGACAGAGGCAACTGCTTCGCGCTGTCGAGCCATGAGGTTGCGATCGTCTTGTCGTCCCGACCGTACATCAGATTCTGCGGAAGGTATTCCGCAAGTAGTCCGTCCCTTTTCGCCTTCGGCACGACGTACCCCATCGGGTCGCCGTTGTTGTCGAGGGCCTTCACCTCGGCTGCGCTCATGGCGTAGTTGAAGTGCTGGTGCAGGAGATAGTCGCCTTGGAATCTATCCTGGTTGTTTTCAAACGACCCTATATAATATTCAAATAAATTATTAAGTGCATACTTATCGCTGCTTGCAATAAGATCTCCTCCCAAGTATGCTTTTTGAACATTATTCTCAACGACAAATACGATATTATATATTTTGTCCAAATCAGCGTCAATGGTTATTCCTCCTAAACCAATCGCGATACTCATTCTGCCTTTTGTACCGATATTAATTCTTGGAGAAATAGAACCTCCTGTCGTTGTGAAAGGTGTCTGTAACGTATCGAAATTTCTTATTACAAACACGCACCGGATCGTGCACGGCACTTGTTTCAAGGCCGGATACGTTGTCGAGAATCCGCCCTGCGCCGTGAGAGCCCCGCGTTGCATCCTCTTGGCCTGCTGATATGCGGCCATCTTCTGCACGTTGTTATAGTAATACAGCAGGCTATTCATCGTAGGTCATGTTGCCCGCACCGAACAGAATGCAGATGGTGTAACCATTGTTTTCCTCGGGCTTCGACCAACCGGTGATGTTGAAATCCTCCGGGAAGGAGAACTGCGTAGCCGTAGCACCCGACGTGAAGCGGATGATTGACGGCTTCGTCGAGTTATCGACGCTCGCAATTGTCAGCGAGGTCAATTCTCCGCACACGTACATCGTCCCGCCCACAACATCCAGCGAGACATCCGCGCCCTCGACCTGCTGCACGATGGTGCCGTCGTCGGCCCGGTGCTGCGAGGTCACGTACTGCCCTGTTTCAAGGTCGTAGAACGCCCAATAGGCCATGCCGTTGACCTCCACAATCTTGGGCGGATTGTCCGCCAGCGTCCGAACCCGGGCCGCTTCGTCTTCCGCCTTCCGGGTAGCCTCCTCGCTGTTACGAATCGCCTCTGCGGTGTTCTCCTCTCGCTTCTTCTCCGCAGCCTGGCGCCCGGTTTCGGCCGTCTGTCGGGTCGACTCGTTCGTTGCCCGGGTCTGCTCGGCCAGCACCCGCTGCTGTTCCGCCGTGACGCGCGTCTGCTCGGCCGCAGCACGGTTCTGTTCCGACGCCTCCCGCCCCTGCTCGGCCTGCTCGCGGGTGTGCTCGGCCTTCGTCACCGATGCCTCCGTCTCTTCAAGCTGCTCGGCCATCGCCAACGCAACCCCTGCCGCCTGAACGGGCGACTCGGCATACTCCTCCTCCGTCAGCGCAGAGTCGGGATTGTGCCGTTTGAAAAGTTCGTAGGCCGACATGCCGGGAACACCGGTCTCCAGATTGGAGGTACCCAGCTCCAGCGTTTCGACATCGAGATTTGGCTCGTCGGCCGATTCGGCGCTCTCCTCGCATGAGCAGGCCACCAGGCAGAAGGCATCGCACCGGTCGACGACCGTCTGGTTCTCCTTCCCGCGGTTTTCCCACATCGTCAACGTATAGGCCCCGACATAGCACTGTTCCGAACCCTGGAAGAGGAACTCCGCCACACTGTCGTCGGCCTCAAAGGGCACGTTCCTGCGGAAACGGCTTCCCGTCGCTATCTCGAGACGCAAATCCCGGCCCGACAAAGGCTCGGATTTCCCGCCCGTCAAGATTCCCCACCGAATCTTCAATGTTTTGCCAATGCGATAACTTCTCATATATCATTCTTTTTGTCACGATGCCGAAGAGGCATAGCACTGCAGTTTCCGGCCGTCCAGCAACAGCCACACGGCCGCTCCCGCCACGGCTACCCCGGCCGAGGATTCGACACTGAAGGTGTTGATACGCCCCACCCTGGCGTCGAATACCGACACTACGGATGAGAAGTTGACCCCCTTGTATTTCACCGCCACGATTGCGCAGTTGCACGAAACGGTCATCCCGGAGGGCTGCGGGACGGAAATTTGCCCCAGTATGCTGTCGGCCGTCACGTCGGGACCGGTTCGCCGTCTTATCTCTTCGACTTTGCCTGCAAATGGCCCCGACGAGTCGATTTCATTCACCAGCAGCGAATCGGATATGGTCCGAATCGAATAGAGTAAAAGCTGTATCGTCTCAGACGGATGCCGCTCATACCCGTGCCAATGGCTCTCTCCCGCCACATCGGTCAGGATATATCCCGACGATATAAGCTGCAGCCCGCTCACCGTCAGGTCGAACTCATCCTCCGACTCGAGTTCGAGCTCCGAGGTGACGACACAAACCGAGCTCTTGTTCGCTGCCGAATCGGTCTTGAACGACACCCACGACGAACGGTCGGCGTCGTACAGCGCCGTGTCGAAATTCAAGGCAAAGGCGGCGCTGTCCGATAATTTCGAGAGAACGTTCCCGACGTTGTCGACAGCGTACAAAGCGCTCTGCCCTACCTGAACAACGACCGCATCGAGCCCTTTGCGCACGGACAGCGATGCGTCGCTGTAGGGCAGCATCTCCAGGGTGCGGGACTCCGTGTTGTACATCGCGACCCGACAGGGAGATGCCGCCGTCTTGAAAAAGAGCGTTGCATGAAGGGCGCAGACGAGCTCCAGCGCTTCGTCAAACATACATACATCTGTCAGAACGCCGGTGACAGGCACCGTCTGCAGATTGGACAGCTCCCGCAACTGCACCTTGTATACCTGCCGGTCCGCCATGAACTCGAGGGAGTTCACGTAGTAGATGGCGCGGGTGAACAGGCTGTCCGAAAAGAGCGTATTGAGGTCCGCGGGGTCCTGGCACTGCAACTCGCCCGATATCTGCCGGCAGATGCTCGAACGGAGCTTCAGGATGTCGTTCCCGAGCAGGTGCAAGAGGTCGCCCCGTTCGGTCGGTGCCAACCAGGAGACAATCGGGGCCCCGGCCGCGTCCAGAAGCGGACACGAGAGGATTGTCTTCATGTTCAGATGGTATCCTCCGTCCCGCAACGGGATGGATAACTCGCAATCATCCACATGCAGTTGCGATACGGCCACCTTCTCGGAGAGTACATCCACTCGGTCATCCCCTACCGACGAATCGACCTCGATGTCGGATATCAAAATCAGGGAGCGTGTATCCACATTCAGGTCCGCCGGCTGAAAGACAATTCTGATATAGAGTCTGTAGTTCTCGCCTCCGGCACGGGATGGCAGGTTGGAGATGGTCGTCTTGAAGTCATACCCGTCCAATCGGGAGGGAGGCGTATAGATGGAAACACGATATCCCCATTTCGAATCCGTCGCATCGGCGGCATCGGCTGAAAAATTGTACTCGAACGCATCGGCATCAGTGCTCCAACTGCTTGTATCGGGAATCCATTTCAGCTTCTCCGTCCCGACCTTTGCAATCACCGCAATCTCTCCAATCACGCGCGAAGTGGTCATCAGATTCGCAAGCCGAAGCGAAACGTCGATTTTAGCCATCACCGCCGCTTCGAACTCGTCCGGCAACTCCATCGAAACGGTGGCTGCGGTTATGCCGGCAATAACGACCCGGTTACCCAGATAATATCCGTTAGGCACATTGGTCTTATCGCACCAGCTCTCCTCGGAATAAAACGTTCTATTCGATGCGGACGCCTTCGTATTGGAGACCGAAATTGCTGCGTTTCTGTAGGGCGGAAGCAGTTCCAGCTCCGACGTGTTCCGAATGCTGCAGCGGTTACTCCAGAGCAGCGTGACCGGCAGTCGTTTCGGACCGGTTACCGTCGGCACGCTGCTCCAGAGCTCCGGACGGTTCGTCGAACGCAGCGAGCGGATTCGACGGATGTGGATGGCACCGGAAGCCTGGAAAATCTGCGCCATGAAGGGTTTCAGGCAATACTCGAGCACATCGAGCCACGTCACCTCCTCTTTCATGTTGTATACGCGGCCGTTATCGATGTATATATTTTCGAGATTGCGCTCCCCGTCGTCGATGCCGTTCATATAGAGCCATTCGGAATAAGGCAGCGCCAGGTCCAGCTTCTGCAGACACGACTCGAGCAGCGAATGCAGCGTGACCATACCGCTGTACCTTGACCCGTCGTCCTTCAGATAGGGAATGCTGCCGAGCAACGAGAAGCCATCCGTGGCCGAAAGCGTCACGACATAGGGAGGGCACGCAAAGGACTCCTTGTAGCTCGAGGCCGAGAGAAACCCGCGCCACAGCAGCGACTGGACGGTCTCGCCACTGCCTGCCGAATCCCGATACTCGTAGACGGTGACTCTGAAGCGGAACGGGTCGGCCGAAAAGAGGGAGAGGTATTCCAGGTCATTCACACAGAGAATCCGCAGCGTCATGCTGCTTCCCTTGACAGCCGCATACTCCGCATCGTCGGAGTTTCCCCACTTGATGCTGAACACCTCCGAATAGGGCCGCACCATGCCGGCCTCGGAATCAGAGAGGCCGGGTGCACCCTTCTCCGCGATTTCGATGCGGTACAGCAATTTACCGCGCATTTTCGAACGGTACTCGCAAAGGTATTTCAGTCCATAGTCAGCCATTGTCAGAAGGCACTTACATAGGAGATTTTTGCGTTCTCCCGCTGGATAGCCAGCAGGAGGTCCGAACCGCTCAACCGGAACTGGCCGCCCACAAACTCGATGGTCTGGCGGCCAAGGCCATACTGTCGCAGTTTCGACAGCGGCGCGATGACTTCGGGGTCGCTCCCTGCACCGCGGTTGTCGCCCACGAGTGCCATCGTCGGCCCGTAGGCCAGGCCTCCCTCGGCCAGCGCCACGCCCCCCTTGTTCCGCTTGTTGAACGCATTAATCATGGCCTCGCCCAACGCCACGGCAGCCACACCGGCAGCGATGGCCGCCCACGGATTCGAGAACGAAGCCTCGAGCGTTTTTTTGATAACCAGAATCTGAGTTCCGAGAACGATGAGCTGGTTGCCGAGCGATTTGAGGAACGAGCCCATCACCTTGACTACTTTGCCGAGCAGGTCCTTAAAGGTCCCGTCTCCGGAGATGATATCTCCCAGCCCCTCGCCAATCGCAGTGCCAATACCCGAGAGCAGATTGCTGATGGACGGTATCATATCCACAACCACAGCTTTCGCCTTAGAGACAAACTCGGCCATCTGCGCCGCGAATCGCTCGCGGGCACTGGCCCACACCTCCTCGGAAGGGGTGATGACACTGGGGTCGAACGTCAAGGGAGTGACGCCTCCGCTGAAGAGGCCGGCGGAGGCCGGCACCACCGGAGAGGCGGTCCCTACCTGCTGGAGACGTTCAAGCTCGTCGTGCAGCGTGGCAATCTCCAGCGTCAGATTGTGAATTTCGTAGGTGCTGGTGGCACTCTTCTTGGCCGCCTCGAGCCGTGACAGCTCGGCCTCGAGCGATGCGATGAGCCCCGTATTCTTCTCCGTCTGCTGGCCCACCTGCGAGAAGGTGTCCAGGAAACCATCGAACGAGACACCGGCCCCGTCGGCCGTCTGGGAGAGGGCCGATATCGCCTCGTCGAGCGCCATGACCTTCTCGTAATAGAGCTGTGTCTTGGCGTAGGCCTCCTCGCGGTCACGGTCATTCGAGAAGTAGTTCATGACGAAATACGACAGCGACTTCGCCTTCAGCGGGTTCGTCGCATCGCGCATGCGCTGGTTAATGTCGTTCCATTCGAGGTTCTTGGCCAGCGCCTCCTCGCGCATGCGTTTGAGTTCGTCGATGCTCATGCCGCTCGAGATATACTTCTGCGCCTGGTTGGAGATACGTTCGCGGGAGAGCTTGTCGGAATTCGCCTTGAAAACGGCCAGGGCGGCGGCCGCTCCGAGGATGGCCGTCGTGACGAGTCCGACGGGGCCGGTGATGGCCACGAGCCCCAGCTTGAGCGCCGACAGCATCTTGATGACGGAGCCGAGCGCTATCGAGAACGGGCCGATGGCCGCCGCGATGCCGCCGATGGCCACAATCGACGTTTTGGCGGCCGGAGACAACCCCTGCAGCCACACGGCGAACTCCTTCAGCAGCACGGCCGCCGACTGAATCATCGGCATCAGCACCTTGCCGATTTCCTCGCCCACGTCGCCGATGGCCATCTTCAACTGCTGCAACGGGCCGAGACCCGCCGAGGCAGCCGTTTCGGCGTAGCCGCGGTAGTTGTCGAGGATGAACTTCACGGCCTCGCCGTTCTTCATCTGCTCGACGGTCAGTTCCTTCAGTTTCGGGATGCTCTCGCCCAGCTCGCCGGAGAGACCGCCGTAGGTCTTCGCCAGGTTCTTCACGGCGCTGTCGAGCGTCATGCCCGTCGCCGAGGAGAGCTGCGCCGCCGCCTCGATCGTGTCGTTTATCTGCTGCTCGGTCAATCCGAGCGACGCCAGGAAGGCCTGCTGTCCGATGATTTCCTCGTCGCCGAACAGCGAGCGGGACTGCAGCTCGCCCGCCTGCCGGATGAGCCGCTGCTGGATATCCTCGCGACCGCGCAGGGCCGTGAGCAGCCGCTGCTCGTTCTTGAGCTGCACGTCGGCTGCCTTCACCGCAACGCCGGCCGCCGCCGTCAGCGGAGTCGTCACATAGAGCGACCAGCTCTTCCCGAAGCCCTGAAGGTCCTTTTGCAGGCTTTTCAACTGCTTCCGTACATCGTAGGACATCTTCTCAATCCCCAACGTATCGGCGCCAAGTTTAATCAGCAGTTCCGCTATTTTTCTTGCCATGTCGCTCGAGTTTTTCAATATCGCGCAGCGCCTCCTCACGCATGCGCGCCATTTCCCGTTTTGTGATTTTCCGCTCACCCGTCGACGACCGCCGCCCGGGCGCCTTGTCCCACGGAAGGGGCAGCACCTCCTCCATCCCCCGCCCCTTCATGTCGCACATCGACGACATGATGGCGAAGCTGCCCCACCGCTGGATGTTCATCGCCGTTCGGAAGTCATACTCCCGCCGCCGCATGAACCCCTGCTCGGCCGCATCGAACTCCGCGAGGGTCATCAGCTCGAAGTCCGACGGTGCTATGCCGAGCATCCCGACCGCTACGGCATAGAGCCGTTCGTAGGTGATTTCCTGACCTTGCCGTCGGTCGGCCCGACCTCTTCTGCGGCGGGCCCGGGGGCATCGGGTCGGGCCGCTGTCCGAAAAACCGCGCTTCCGGTTCCAATCGATTCGCGGAACATCCCGAGCAGGGCGGGCAGCACGTCGGGGTCGCCGTCGATGAGGTCCACCACATCGTCCGGCGTGTAGTGCTTCGGTTCGCCGCTCTTGCGGGCGCCGTCCGACAGCGCCTCGGCCGCAACGACCGTGACCAGCTCAATCAGACGGCCGAGCGACATGTCGGGGACGATGGCCTCACGGGCGAGGCTGTCAAGCGTAAGACCCAGCTGGTCGGCCGTGGCCGCCAGGGCCCGAATGCCGAAGTTGACCGGAAAGCTCCGGCCGTTGGTTGTAAGATTCTGTAACATCCCGTAAAGGTTTAGTCCGGCGGAGGAGTTCCTCCGCCGGAGTTTTCAACTCGGAACGGCTACTCGACCGGAGCCAGCCCGTAGCCCTTGAACGAGGCCTTGTAGGTCGCCTTCTGGGCCACCGTCTCGCTGACCTCGAAACTGTCGATGACGCACTTGCACGTGTAGGACTTCTCGGTGGTCCCCTCGATGGCCATCTTGACCACCACGTCCACCGACTGGCCCTTCATGGCCTGGGCAATCATGTCGGGCGTATCGTGTGCGTTGGCCGGCTCACCGGCGCTCTCACGGACGCAGGCCAGACCGTCGACCGAGGCCGTGAATCCGACCTTCGAAAGTTCGTACTCCGGGCCCTTGGTGTCCTTGGTCTCCCACTCCTCGTATTCGGGTGTGATGGTGAAGGTGTGCGTCTGTGCGTGGTAGACGCTCTTGTCGGCGCAGAGCATCGTCAGACTGCGCCCTTTCCCTGTCTTCATTGCCATATCAAAGAATATTGAAGGTTAATTCATAGCTCGAAAGGCGCTCGTCCGCATACATCACGAACTTGCGGCCCTGAAAGTAGAAGGCATAGCCTTCGGAGAGTTTGCCGTCGACCGCACCGGCCACGCGGTCGGCCAGCTCGCGGGCCTCGCGTTTGGTCTGGGCGACCACCGTCACAACCGTCGTGTCCACATCTCCCCCGTTCCCGTCGAAGGTCGTGTTGGGCTGCGACTCCTCGGAGTAGGCCACGAACGGAGGCTGAACCTCCGCCGGAACCACGTCCGGGTAGATTTTCTGCTTCGGCGCAGCCTGCGAGAGCAGCTGTACGAGGGCTTCCGTCGAGGTCATAGTTTTCGAAAATTACGGTTCACAAAACGCGCTATCACCGTCTCGAGCTCCCGTCCGAAGTTGGCTACCGTCACGTCGGAGGAGAGGTCGAAGGCCTTGCGCAGAAACGGATTCGGTTTCATGCCACGGGCTGTCGGCGTGTAGACCGTTCCGCCCTCCCGGCCCGTGAACTTGAGCACGCGGGCCCGATGGATGCCCCGGCGGGCATCCCGGCGGTCGGCCCGGGCGCTGTTGCGCGACACGGCATAGGGCTTCCGCTCTTTGGTACCGTCGTGTACGAAGCGGGCATAGAAGGCGTTGGCCTTGCCGTTCTTCGTCCCGCTGAATA
>ERZ779889.931-NODE-931-length-32885-cov-4.278769_pt1 | contig 32885 bp, 29 predicted proteins | sample MGYA00511030_ERZ779889 | MGnify/ENA primary metagenome ERZ779889 (study PRJEB29588, sample SAMEA2160616) | human gut metagenome | biome: human gut; feature: human-associated habitat; material: faeces | place: Denmark | collected 2008/2010 ... | reverse complement strand
GACTCGCTTGAAATCAGCAGGACTTTCCCTATTGTGTCCGTAATTTTACAGTAACGGTATGCATACCCACTGAAAATCTACTGACACGTAATAACCGTAACGACCTTGACGGCGAACTCACCGCCGTTCTCCTCCCCGTCTATGTCGCTGAAGCCGATGGACAGTGTCTCTCTGGAGAATCCGCTGTTGCGGATATGAAAATACTCGGACTCGTCTGTCAGGACATCCTCCTCTGAATACATGGGACGCAGCTCGATACCGCCGGTGCTGTCCACATCGTAATCCTCAAGCATCTGTACCTTGATGCCATGCCATGCACAGGATTTCCTGACGTGTAAGTCAGTAATTTTAAATTGAGTGCTGCCAATTTTAGAAATTAATTCATATTTTCGCAACTTGGATATGAAAAAATTAGTGATTTTCGACCTGGACGGGACCCTGCTCTACACCGTCCCCGACATAGCGGCGGCAACCAACCAGGCCCTCGCGGCCTGCGGCTATCCCGTCCACAGCGAAACAGATATCGCATCGTTTATCGGCAACGGCATCAACAAACTGTTCGAGCGGGCCCTGCCGGAAAACGCCCGCAGTCAGGAGGAAGTCCTGCGCATCCGAAGCCTTTTCCTGCCCTACTACGGCGAGCACTGCGCCGACATGACCAGGCCCTTCGACGGCATCCCGGAACTTCTCACCGGCATCTGCCGCCACGGCATCAAAGTGGCCGTAGCCTCGAACAAATACCATCCCGCGACAGTCAAGCTCATACAGCATTTCTTTCCTGAGACACCTTTCTGTGCCGTATTCGGAGAAAGGGAGGGAGTGCCCCGCAAGCCGGAGCCGGAAATAGTATGGGACATCCTGCGCGTGGCCGGAATCAGCTTTCCCGACCCCGGTCACAGCCCGTCACTGACAGCCGCCTCTCTCCGTACCGGTCCAGCCATTGGCACAGCCGATGACGGGCGCGGCAGCGTGCTCTACGTCGGGGACTCAGGCGTGGACATGCAGACCGCCGCCAACGCCGGTCTGGAGATCGTGGAGGGCGCCTACACTGTGGAGGACTACTGCGCCGCCGTGGACGAGCGAGGAATTGGCATCCTACTCTCCCGCCCACATCGTGGACAGGCCGGAGCAGATTGCGGATATCCTGTTCAACGGCACATCCTGCAGGTGCCTGGACGGAGAGAGCCGTCCGACTCACGCAGATGCATCGAGCCTCCGAGACAGTATTTGAAATACTTGCAGCGGCCGCATCCGTCTCCCCTCTCCCGCATCCAGCTGCGGTCCCGGAACACCTGATAGCGGTTCTCCCAGACGTCGATGAAATCGTCCCCTCGGTAGATATTGCCCTGGGCATAGTCGCTGCGGATGCTGGCACAGGCCGCTATATCCCCGTTCGCGAGAATCGAAGAAGTGGTGATACCGGCATTGCAGCTGAAGAAATTGTCCCGCACAAGCCCCTCGTAGCCCCCGAGGAAATTCTCGCAGCCGTAATTGAGCCGGATACGTCCCTCTTTTCTTGTAGCGGCTATGAACTCCATCAGCGAGTCGAACTGCTCCGGAGACAGCCGCATCTCAGGATCATCAGCGGCCCGGCCTGACGGGAAGACCGTGAATATCCTCCAGCGTTTCAAGCCAAGGGATATGAGGTACTCCTTCAATTCCGGCAGCGAGGCTAAATTCCTGCTGTTGGCGCATGTCACCACATCGAATATTATGTCGTCCACCTCTGTGAACATACGGACACCGGCTGTGGCTTTCTTGAAACTGCCCGGGACACCGCGCATCCAGTCATGGTCGGCCTCGAACCCGTCCACGCTTATCGTAGCACTGTGGATACCGGCCTTCAACAGAGAGTCAAAACGCCTGCGGTCCAGCAGCATGCCGTTCGTAACTATCCCCCATGGGAAGCCCATGTCGTAGATGGCCCTGCCGCATGAAGCGAGGTCTGGCCGCATCAGCGGCTCTCCGCCAGTGACAATGATGAAAACCTTGTGCGGGTCGTATTTTTCGGATATGCGGCGCAGGACTTTGGCGAAATCCTCGAACGGCATGTCTTTTACCGAAGCTGTAGTATGACAGTCACTGCCGCAGTGACGGCAGCGCAGAGAACAACGCAAGGTACACTCCCAGAACAGATCGCGCAGTTCATGTTTCTCCACCAGGTCCTTATGAAGCGGCCGGACCAACTCCAAGGCCAACTTCTGCCTCAACGACAAAGCCCGCATGACTACTCTCCGTTGTCCGTCTTAGGGTAAAGGGTGACCTCCACTTCTTCCGGCACGGCATAGTCGCCCTCGTCCCATGAGTCATTCCATTTGCCTTCGCTTACCTGTACGACAGGAACTTGCATATACTTGGACTCAAATACTCCTCCGTTATCCTCTCCGTCAATATCATTGAATCCCAATATCGCCTTGTCTCCCACGTTGATAAGGGTCTCCCTGATGTGAAAGACACCGTCCTTGTCTGTAAGTACCGTATCGCTTAGGAGCGTATAATACTCGTCTTCTTGTCTGTTGTACTCGCACAAGTCCACTTTGATTCCCTGAATAGGATTGCCGTCCTTGTCCGAGACTCTTCCCTTGACCTCAAAATCGGCATGGGGGGACGCATACAGAGCGCCACAGGATGACAGTACGTTGATACCTAGAATCGAGAGCAGGGTCTTTTTTAAGAGATTCTTCATGACCTACTGTTTTTCAAGCACAACATTCACGTCTTCTTTCACGGCATAGTCGCCCTCGTCCCAGCCGTCACCCTCCTCAACCATCTCGGCCTGGACTGTAACGGTCTGCTCCTCAAAGAGACCGCCTCCGGCCTCGCCGTCTATGTCCGTAAACTGAAACTGAATGTCAAAAGTGTTGTCATCAAGCGGGAATGTGTCGTGAATCACATGGAAACGACCGTCAGCGTCAGTGACGGCAACGGAGTCCATATAGTCTTCAACGCCCATACTTACCTTGATGCCCGAAATCGGAGTGCCTTCCGAATCCGACACCCGGCCCTTGGCCTCGTATTCCGCATACGGCGTTCCATACTCATCTGTACCGTAAAACACCTCACAGGCTGTCAGCGATTTGAAGCCAAGGCACACAAGCAGAAACTTGATAAATTTTCCCATAACTGTTACATTTTAAGAGTTTGCAGACGCAAGATAGCAATTAATATCTGCCAAAACAAACATTTGCCTGGTTTTCAACTCCGGCAGTAGTACTCGCAAACTATTGTGTCACTCATTGTGCTCTGCTTTTGCTACACCTTAGGAGTTACTTTCTTTATCGTGACATACCCTCTCCATCAGACATTTATCCAAACCCCAAAATGAGCCCCAAATCAAGTGTTATCACCCCAAGGCAGAGCAAGATACTGAAGTTGATAAGGAGTAATGACAGGATTACGCGGGCACAAAAGTCAAGTAGTGCTACCAGACTGGCCACACAATACAACAACCAACAGAATATTAACCAGATGCTTCTTACGGAAGACAATCACGACATCAGTCAAGCATGACAAAGGGTGTCCAATAATACGGATCCTTGTATTTTTCTCTTACTGAAGCCCTGGCTTTGCCGAATGCCTCGCGCTTGGAGTCTCCGCTCATCAAATACTTGTAGAATTCTGTCATCATATATGCAGTGGATTCGTCGTGGGCATCCCAAAGTGACATGATTATAGTATTTACACCCGCTCTTTTGAAAGCCCTTTGCAAGCCGTAGACTCCGGCATCATGAATTTCTCCCAAAGCAGTTCCGCAAGCGGACAGAACAACAAGGTCGGTATTTCGAAAATCTCTGGCAGCTATATTGTGTCCGTAAACTATACCGTCAAACACACCGGACGGCTTTTTCCCATCTATCGAATTCCCGGCACCGCTGAAAAGCAGTCCGCAACGCATAAATGCAGACGACTCTGCCGTAGACACATAAGAAAAATCCAGATCGGCAAGTGTACTTTCTGTCAATCTTTCTTCCTTAAGATAGAACGCATGAGTGGCAAAGTGCATTATCCGGGCATCGTAATCGTGTCTGAAATCTTCTTCTATTCCTGACACCCCTGTCCTCAAAAACACGTGCTCAGAAGGTATTTCCTCCGCTATTTCTCTCGCCTCTATTAATGAGTTCGAGAGATATTTTATATTTATTCGAAATAATCCAGATCCAAGAAAACCGACATCATCAAAGAGATATCCGAATTTTCTATCTTTGCGGGCACTATTCCACGCCGATGAGGCTTTCTTCCAGTCAACTGAATCCGGATAGAAATTCAAGCCTCCGTACACCAATACCTTCAGATTCCCACTCTCCGCCTTATAATCCGGCTCATGTTGAGAATGTGTCAGTTTCGCAGTAGAACTCAGCATATTCATCTCATAAACTTCAGACATCAGTTGTTTTTTCTTCGGACAGATTATCGCATCCATATTGAGCAGGCGCATATCTCCAACTGGAGAATAGTATATATTCCTGACTCCTTCCAATTTCGATTCGAGCGGTTTCCATATTAAATTATAAATAGACTTTCCGCCTTTTTTATACAACTCCACTCCTTTGTCCACTTCTGATTCCAAATCCGACAAGAGACAGATATTCACCATTTCCGGCTGACTATAATCATCTCTTAGTACCAAAGCCGCAAGTAGAGGTTCATTATGCGGCACTAAGAAAAATTCCACAGCAATATCATTAGGGGTCAAGGCATTCCTTACATCCTGCCACGAGTAGCGGTGTGAACGGATTGGCAAGTCTGTCAGAGACATGACACAGTCTACATAAGAATAGTCTGCCATATCTCCAAATTCAGAGTCTCTGATATATCTGACCAGTTCATACAGTTCAGGAAATTCATTTGACTTACAAGTATCAGCATATGCAAGCATGTCCATTTGAATATCCTGCCTCATATTATTGAGTGTCAAGATTGCGTCATACAGAACTCCGCTGCATCGTGCAGGATCCATAGCCGCAGCAAACGATATCAAGTCCAGATACAGTTCTTCCTTAAAATAATGATAAAACTGATTATACGACATCTGTATCCCCTGACGTGACATTTCCTCATCCAATACATCTAAAAGACTGTCAAGAATGCCGCTCAAAGCTTCAGTATCACCTGTCAATCTGCATATGACAGCATAGAAAACCACGGCCGGATATACTTGTGTAACGTCAAATTTCAATTTATTCTGTATGATATCCTCTAAAACAATCCTCATCTCTTGGAATCGACATTCTCTCATAAGTTCAAAAGAATACCACCAGTATGCCTCAGACGGCCATCTTTTGTCTGCCGGCGTCAGATTCCCGGCGGACCTGATTCTTGCTATAACAGACCTCAGGCTGTCCGTCATGTCCAAACGGCCATACACCGCCCCCATCTCATTGAGTAACGGATACTCGATATCGGCCACATCCATACCCGCAAGTTTCAGTTCACTCAATGTACTGTCCGCATAACCCAGCCAATCCAGCATAGCCTCAGTATTCTCCGGCATTACTTCCCGAACAGCTCTGGCAAGCAGAGTCGCATGTCTGACCTGCTCCTCCGGTACGTACATTGTCGGAGCTGCAAGCACGTAAAAAGCCTGCGGATAGTCATGCAACGACAGAGAATTTTCTATATAACGGAGAGCGTATTCGTCAGCAAAATCCCAACTTATCTCGTCCTGTACAAGGTACATCTTGGCTGTCAAATCCAAATACCGGCAATTCGCAAATGAGTATTTCCCTTCATCATGCAGATGTACGGCTGTTTCTAAAAGATCAACCAATGCATTTTGCAAACTGTCACCACTGTCTGCCGATGCCTTCTGTCCACAGACAATGAGAGCCGACAAAACTATTATCAGATACTTCTTTTTCATAAGCATGCCGGTTATTTCTTGCGGGCGGCCACAGCCAGCAGCACTCCGAGGGCGACTCCGAGCAGGGCAGCGCAGAGGACACGGCCCGAGGGCGGCAGCAGGAATGTCACCGTATGGGCGGGGAACCAGAACAGCGGAATGGTCTTCTTGAAGACAAAGCCCCACTGGGCCTTCCAGTTGACGCGGCTCATCAGCTCGCCCATCTTCCAGGGCCTTACCAAAGCGAGGGCGGAGCCGTTATAGTCGGCGATATGGATGTCGCATATCTTGTGCAGGGTCATGAAGACCGGAGCGAAGATGGAGTTCATGGCCACGGAGACGCAGAACGCCACCAATACTTTCTGCCAGCACATAGGCCCCGCCAGATATTCCGTGGCACCGGCCAGGCCCATGTATTCCAAAAACGCCGGCGTTCCTGTCGAGAATATGATCATCGCCATGTTGATGCCCATACCGAGGATGCCCCAGACTATCATTTTGGAGACCAGACCGAAACCCTTGTAATAATACCGGCCTGTGGAAATACGCGCACCCAGCATCTCCCCGGCTGTCGACAGTACCGCAAACTTGATGAAGCTCACTATCATTCCGTGAGCGGCATTGAAACTCTTATAGGCCTCGTAGACAGGCTCCGAAAGCACGAAGGGCAGAAACACCGCCACCACCGCGCACACAAATACTATATCCGCTTTTCTCATGCCGCGAATATACTATATGAAACTTAAATTCCGATAGTTGATTATATTTATTTCTCCGGCCGTATTCTCAAAATCCCCTGCATAGACAACAGCCCTGCGCTCTACCGGCGTATTCAACCAGGAAGGCAGATTCCTGAGCGTCTTCTCAAAATCTTTAGTGTAAGTCATCGATGACTTTATTTCAAAGGCCTGTATACGGCCCTCCTCTTTCAACAACAAATCCACTTCATTGCCATTTGAGTCACGGTAAAAATACACTCCGCCCTCCCTGCCGGCATTCATACGGTGCTTCACTGCCTCCATTACGACATAGTTTTCGAATATTTTTCCCCGCATCTTGTCCCTTGACAACTGTTCCGGGCTCTCTATATCCAGCAGATATGCCGCGAGGCCAGGATCCGTAAAATACAGTTTAGGGCTTTTTATCAAGCGCTTGGATATGTTCTCAAAGTATGGAGGAAGCAGATATACGACATAGGAGGCAGTAAGAACTGAAAGCCAGGATGTCGCTGTCTTATTGTCCACGCCGAGTTCCGAACATATCTCAGAGACATTCAGAATCGAACCGACACGGGCCGCACACAACTTCATGAATCTTGTAAACTGCATCATGTCCTTTACATTCATCAGATCTCTGACATCTTTCTCCAGATAGGTCCTGACATAAGAAGGATAAAAGAACTTGGCGACGCTCTTTTCTGAACACACAGCCGGAAACAGTCCGTCGAACAGGAACTCATCAAGCCCCTTGGCGAAGCCGATGTCTCCGGCTTCTGTCAAAGACAGTGGCAACAGTTCATATACTCCGGCTCTGCCGGCCAGTGACTCGGAAACAGATTTCATTATTTCGAAATTGGAACTGCCTGACAATAAAAACTTCCTGTCCGGGTCAGCATCCACAATTCCTTGAATATATTCAAACAGTTCAGGAACTTTCTGCACCTCGTCAATAAACATGACATCTTTGGTAGAGTTCAGGAATGCTATCGGATCATTCTCAGCGAACTCACGGACATTAACATCCTTCATCGAGTACCTGACAGCTTCCGGGAACAGATGCCCCAGCAATGTACTTTTACCTGACTGCCTCGGCCCGGTCACTGCCAATACTGAAAAATATTTTGAAGCCTCCAGCAGCAAGGCTTCCATTGTCCTGTTAATGTAGTTCATACGAAAATTTATGCATTTTTGGAGTTCAACTCCAAATTTACATAAATTATTCGATTCTCAAAATTATTTATGCTCCGCGACAAAGGGCTTCAGGTCCTTGACGGCCTCCCCGACGGTGATGCGCCGGCCTCCGTTGTCCAGGTCGATGAAGATATAGCGGTCATTGCCCATGCCGAGCTCCTTCATGTAGGAAAGCTGCCGCAGGCCGTGACGGGACTCGATGCGCTCCACCAGGGCATGGTGCTCCTCCTCGGTCATGGCGTAGACCATGTCCACGCAGGCCTGGTCGATGGCCAGGATGTCGGTCGAGGCAAGGATGCCCACATTGGGAGTAACCACCGGTTCGGCGGCCACGCCCTCGCAGTCGCAGGAGACGGACATATTGCGCATCACATTGACATACGTTATGTGCTTGCCGAAATAGTCCGTTATCGCCTTGCTTGACTCGGTCATGCGCTCCATGAACTCTTCCTCGGAGATATCCCACTGGTCATTCTGACCGGGAGTGGTATGGATCCAGGCCTTGCCGATGCGGCCGTCAGCGCAGCCGATGCCGATATTCTTGCTGCTGCCTCCGAAGCCTCCTTTGGAATGTCCCTTGAAATGGGTGAGAACGACCATTGAGTTGTAGTCGGTGATGTGGCTGCCCATCGACATGCGGTCGAACCACTTGCCGCCCCTAACGGGCAGGGTCAGGGTGTCCTCCTCATCCATGATGTCCACGGGACAGAAGGTCCATCCGTTGACCTCCAGAGTCCTGCGGTGCTGCTCAGTGGTGTAGCGGTCGCCGACATAGTAGGTATTGGTCTCGACAATAGTGGCGTCGGGGATATCTTTTTGAATCAGCTCCTTCACCCAGGAGCTCGGGATAATGTTAGGGCCGTTCTGCTCGCCGGTATGCAGTTTCACGGCCACACGGCCCACGATGTCGCCGCATACTGCCTCGTAGGCCTTCCTCAGTCCCTCAGGGCTGAGGTCGCGGGTAAAATAAACAATCGACTCGTTGCCGGTACGCTCCTCATAAGGCACGTACTTGTTGCCGTCCTTGCCGGGCACGGGCTTAGCCTTCTGAGCGTTCTGGGCACATGCCGCCGACCCTGCCGCCAGCACGCCCGCCATCATAGCTGTAATCATTGCGCGTCTCATATCTTGTATTTTAAACATTTCACCAGAATACACTGCAAAAATAGCACTTCCAAACTTACCTACGGCTACCCGTATCACTGATAAATGTGCCTGAATTACCTGAACTGTCTTACCAGCCTGACGAGGAGGTGAGGCTGGAAGTGCGCATGGAAGATGAGACCGTATGGCTGACACAGGCGCAGATGGCAGAGTTGTTTCAGACAACTCCTCAGAACATTACAATACACATTCGAAGTATTTATAAAGAGCACGAACTGGAGAAACTGTCAACTTGTAAGGATTATTTACAAGTTCGAATAGAAGGTAAACGAAAAATTCAAAGAGTGCAGAAGTTTTACAATCTTGATGTCATTATTTCTGTAGGTTACAGGGTAAAATCCATAAGAGGTACTCAGTTCCGTCAATGGGCAAATAAAGTGCTGAAGGAATATCTGCTGCAAAACAACTCCGTGAATCATCGACTTACTGAACTGGAGCATACCGTAGCCGAACACTCGAAGAAAATCGATTTCTTTGTGCGGACATCCCTGCCTCCGGTCGAGGGCATCTTCTTCAATGGACAGATATTCGATGCCTACAAGTTCGCTACAGACCTAATACGCTCCGCCAGGCAGTCCTTCTGATGCTCTGCAAAAGGGACGGGGACGTCTCAGCCACCGTCTACACCGGGTTCATAAGTCCTCAGCTCCGGCTGGACATAGACCGGTTCAACTCGCAGTATCCACCCGTCGAGGTCCGAACCTGCACGAAGTCCCATGACCGTTTCCTAATCATCGACAGTTCAGAAGTCTACCACATAGGTGCTTCCCTCAAAGACCTGGGCAAGAAACTCTTCGCTTTTTCGAAACTCGATATTCCGGCATCTGTTATTTTTGAATGGCTCCAGACTACCGTTCCCAATGCTCCAGCACCAAAAGAGTCAGTGCCTGATCGTAATAATCTAAACAAACCTCTATCTGTTTTTCGTATAAAGTCATATTACACTGATTATCAATCTGTCGTGATATAGTTGCAAAACAGATATAGGGGGTATATCTACGAAAAGGAATATTTATGGGTGGTATCTGTTATTCTCAGCATAAAGCATCTACTTAACCAACAGGACATTACGCAATCCTTACGAAAACAGATCGCATCAATGCACTCCGCAACGGCATCGAATCGTGGGTTTTGCTGCCGTTGTGGCATCGGGACAAAGGGGCAATGCCATCCAGAAGACCTGTAGGAAGGGTGCTGCGGAAGAGGGCTTTCCACAACGGCACTGAATTGCGGGAAACGCTGCCGTTGTGGCAAAGGGGCAGGCGACCAAGCAGGCAGAAAGCGACGGAACAAACCGAAATAAGGCCAGAGGCGGGAACAAAACAGACCGGGCAGACAGCAGCAGCCCAGGCTATTTAAGGTCCTTGGAAGCGCGGAGGATGGTGTCGACCGCTCCGTCTATACCCACCCGGTCGGTGTTGAGCATAAGGTCGTACTCGCCGATGTCGGTCCATTGCCGACCCGTGTAGCGGCGGTAGTGGTTGGCACGGCCGCTGTTGACGCGCTCTACCTTCCGTGCGGCCTCCTCAGCCGGAATATTGAACCTTGATGCGACACGGGAAGCGGCCGAGTCAGGGCCGGAAGTGACGAATACCCTGAGGACATGAGGATTGTCCCGGAGAATCCAGTTGCCGAGACGGCCTACTATAACGCACGGGCCGTGATGGGCCAGCTCACGGATAGTACGGCTCTGGCTGACATATATCGCATCATCCTTCGAAGGATTCATTGAGACCGGGATACCGCTGTCCTCGAAAATCATCTCCCACAGCTTGGCCGTGGAGATATTCTGCTCGTTCTCGGCCACGAACTCCGGCGTGCGTCCTATCTGCGCCGCCGTCCGGTCGATAATCTGGCGGCTGTAGCAGGGACAGCCCAGACGGCGGGCCACCTCCTCGCCTACTGCATTGCCTCCGCTGCCGTACGTACGTGCAATGGTGACGATGCGGTAATTGCCCCATACACTGCCTGCTCCGGCTGCCGAGGCCTGATCCGAATCCTGCCCGGCCCGCTCACTCTGAGGGATAAAGATACGGTCCAGCCACCCGATACGGGGCGAGAACACCCGCACCATGAATCCTACGTAGAACATCGACACCAGCGTACCGGCTCCTACCATCTTCCAGTCCCAGTGTCCGAAAAATACGAACATGAACACCACGCCGACGGACACCAAAAAAGTGTCGGTACATATCTTGACCTTCCCGAAATCCTTCTTCAGGAACTTGGCTATCGCCAGCGGGAATCCCTCTCCGGCCAGCATCAGCGAGTCGCAGCGCACCTCGCAGGCAATACCGAAAGCCAGAATGGCACCGCCTATAAGCAGTTCCACAAATCTCAGCGGATACCCTACGGCGGGATTGATGTCAAACGGAATCTGCAGGAACCCTGTCATCCACATGGTCACGTCCGTATAGAAGCCGAACAGGAAGGAGACAAGTATCTGAGTCAGCTGCCGTTTCTCGAAATCCTTCCGCAGCAGCAGTATCTGGGTCAGGATGAAGAATACGTGCATACATATCGTCAGCTGCCCCATAGTAAGCTTCATCCCGGGAATGAGGGACAGGACGTAAGGCGGGGCGGATATAGGTGACGAACCCAAGTTGGCCCTGATGGACAGGGACGTACCGAATGCTATGACAAACAGAATCACCACGAAGGAGGCATAACGCCTTACCCACTCCGCCCGGCTTCGTTTTATATTGCTCATGATGTATGCTATGCGATTAACCCGGATGCAAAATTACAGCATATTCTCCCTTTATGTTTAGAAAATGCAGGCTGTTTTCCAACCATTTGATAAACAACTCATTACAATCAACACCGCATTTTTCGCACCGCCACAAGAAGCCGAGAATTGCACCCTCTTTTACAACGCACTGAATATCAGGGCAGTGCAAAACAGCTTGCATTTTTCACCGATGTTGCTACTTTTGCATACATATTATGGCCGAATTATGACTGACGGAAACAGAACAATAATAGAAACCCCGAGGCTGCTGCTGCGCGAAATGACAGCGGCGGACCGGCCGGACCTGTGCATGATACTGCAGGACAAGGAGGTAATGTACGCCTACAACGGTCCGTTCTCCGATGAGGAGGTGAACGGGTGGCTGGAGAGGCAGACGGGACGGTACAGGGAATGGGGCTACGGCCTCTGGGCAGTGGTGCTGAAGCAGACCGGAGATATGATAGGCCAGTGCGGAGTGACCCGGCAGCTGTGGAACGGGGAGGAAATGCTGGAGGTCGGCTATCTGTTCCGGCACTCCCATTGGCATCAGGGCTACGCTACGGAAGCGGCCCGCGCCTGCATGGAATACGCCTTCAACATCCTCGGGGCCTCCGAGGTCTGCTCCATCATCCGGGACAATAACATTCCCTCCCAGCGAGTGGCCCTGCGCAACGGCATGCGGAAAGCCGAAGGGGTGATGGTAAAGCATTACCGGGGAGCCGAAATGCCCCATTGGCTGTACCTGACGAGCCGGGAAGAATTCAGCGACACAGACGGACGCGGCTCCGGAAAGGACAGCAGAATCCTGACGGTACGCTATCAGGCACCCTGCGGAGAAATGCTCCTCGGCTCGCTCTGGGACAGGCTGTGCCTCTGCAGCTGGACCCGGGAGCTGCATCCGGGAAGGGTGGCTAACCGGCTCAGGAGAATACTCAAGGCGGAATCGGAGGACTGCGGGCAAATAAGCGGCAATACTCCGGGACAATCCGCATTTCCTGAAATCCTGCTAAGGACCGTCCGGGAACTGGACGAATATTTCCGCGGTGAGCGGAAGGAGTTCGACATCCCCCTGCTCCTGGCCGGCAGTGAATTTCAGAAGCGCGTCTGGCAGCAGCTGCGGCACATACCCTACGGACAGACCGTATCCTACGGAGAGCTGGCAGCCGCCATCGGAGCCCCTAAGTCCGTCCGGGCAGTGGCCAATGCCAACGGTGCCAACGCCATCTCCATCATTCTGCCCTGCCACCGCGTCATCGGAAGCGACGGCAGCCTCACCGGCTACGGCGGAGGCCTCAGGGCCAAGCAGTATCTTCTCGATCTGGAATGTACAGAATGTACGCGCATCGGGCAAACACGACAACTAGCTATATTCCAGACAAATATCCCTCAGAACTAATGGATTTCGGCTGGCCTCAAGCCCTCGAAATCCATCGACATCAACGACAAGATACTTATTAACAGAACATTACATAAAATCAAGATGCTCAAGGATTCCATAGATACTATTGACAGACTGACGGTGATATGCTTCTCACCGACACGCACCTCCAGAAAAATAGCCGAGGCAGTGGCCGCAGGAATGACCGGCATGTCTGGCGGAACTGCAGGTTATGCCGATGCTTCACGGCAGATACGGACCATTGACTTGACCATCGACCGCTCGGACGAGCCGATAATCCTGAACTCAGGCGGGGCAGTAGTGCTCGGAGCCCCGGTATATGCCGGCAGGGTGGCACCAGAGGCAGTACGGCGGCTCAGGCGGATACAGGTGGCGGCGGGCGCCTCCGTCCCTGCGGTGGTGACCGTCACTTACGGCAACCGTGACTACGAGGACGCATTGGTCGAGCTGTACGACTTGGCCGTATCGCTGGGCCTCAGCCCGTTCGCCGCCGGAGCCTTCATCGGGGAGCACAGCTACAGCACCCCTGAGATGCCCGTGGCCGAGGGCCGTCCCGACAGCATGGACATATCCGACGCCCGTATCTTCGGCGGACAATGCGCACGGAAATTGGACAGTTCCGGAGCATTTGCCCCCTTCCACATCAAGGGCAACCGGCCATACAAAGAGCCGTCCCGCCCGGCCTCAGACACATCCCGTACTGCACAGTCATCATCCGGCAGCCCGGCCAAACCAGCTCCGTCTGTCCCGTTGACCACCGACGGCTGCCCCCTCTGCGGAGAATGTGTAAGGGTATGCCCGACCGGAGCCGTCAGCATTGACATGAATGCCCGTAAAGTGCTGACTGACCCGGCCCTCTGCATCCGCTGCTGCGCCTGCGTCAGGGCCTGTCCAGCCGGACTGCGCACCTACACTACTCCATTCACCGCCTTCCTCCACGAGCACTGCTCCGCCCGCCGGGACCCTGAGACATTTCTGTAACGGTAAACAGTGCAGCGGAGGCATTCTGCAATCACATAGCAATCAGTAGATTAGCAGCACCACGTGATCTTTTGGAGGCGTCCGGACCAGCCGGAAAGCACGCATTGCCATGGTAACATCCTGATCAGCGAGTGATTACATTTTAGGGGTGTGCGCGTACTTACCGTTAATCCAGAGCGCAGTAGAAAAAGCCTCGGCTGTCGTGACTGATGCCGACCAGGCCCCAGTGAACGAAAAGCGAGAGCAGATGGATGACCCGACGGCGGGGAATTGTCACGCGGCGGCATATCTGCGACAGGGTCAAGCCGGAAGAAGAAACCGGGAGAGCTGCGGAACCGGAAAAGGCGGGACGGAAAGGGCCGGGGGCGGAAGCACCGGAACTGGAAGCACCGGAACTGCTACGGGCTGCAGGCAAGCCGGACTGGGCAAACTGACGGGAGGTACTGCCTGAAGCGGCTGCGATCACGGCGAGCAGTTCCCTTTCCTGTTCCGTGAACGTCACCGAGACCGGGTCTTGACGCAACCATGAATCCGAGACCCTGTGTCCGGAACCGGAAGTCTCATATCCGGAGCCAGGGACTCCGTATCCGAGACCCGGCGACATTCTGCCCGCACTGCCGCCACGGACATTGTCAGCCTCACACCTCCACACCCCGAGATGCACCGGCGCGGCCAGGATATTCTCATCGGCGATACGTACGTAAGCCAGCTTTCTCCCGCCCTCTTCCTTCACCATCACCGGCTTGTGCGGAGCCGGTTCCACCGAGGCGATCAGCACGGAACGGCCTTCCGGACGGTACACCCGCATTTCCACCTCAACCTCAGGAGTGCAGTAGACCTTTGCAGCAGCCTCCACCATGTACATCTCCTCCTCGCTGCGCACTCCCGCAATACGCCCGTTGTCCTTGACCCCTATCAGCAGCCGCCCGCCATCGGTATTGGCAAACGCCGACAGCGACCGCGCAATCTTCCGCGAGTCCGAAACCTCGAACTTGAAATCCTGCCGGACGTGCTCGCCCTCAGCAATCAAAGACCGTATGAACGACGTATCATCCCGCTGTTTCATGGCGGCAAATTTACCATTTTCCTTCTTTATTGCTATCTTTGTCTACATGATTAACTACACAAATAAAGATAAGTTATACTCCCTTCTGCTGGACGAACAGATTAGATGTGCCAGAAAGGAAAACCGATATCTGGAATTCAAATCCAACTATCAGGATGCGGATAGACTCGGACGGTATATCTCCGCACTCTCAAACGGAGCTTGCCTTGACAGACAAGACTTCGGTTATCTCTACTTCGGGATAGATGACGGAACTCTTGAAATAAAAGGGACCTGTTTCGATGCTTCAAAAGTAAAAGCCAAAGGTAGCCAGGCACTGGAACTATATCTGCGCAGAATGATAAGTCCCAAAATAAACTTTTCCATCACAGACTTCTGTTACCATGGTAATAAGAGCCTTAAGATTACAATCTTCAAGATTCCTGCGGCTGTCAATGAACCGACGTGCTACATGAACAAGTCCTGGATTAGAGTGGACAGTCATACAACAGAACTCAGCCAATACCCGGAATGGACACGCGCAATCTACAATTCCCGAGTTGACTGGACGGCAGAATGTATTGAAGGAGCTGATGCCGATGATCTGGACAAAGATGCTGTCCGAATGGCACGGGACGGCTACAGGCAGCGTTTTCCGGACTATGCGGAAGCCATACAAGAATGGAGTGACGAGGTCTTTCTGGACAAAGCGGGACTGACGCAGGATGGAAAAATTACACGCACGGCCTTGCTTCTTGTGGGGAAACCTGAAAAGGCATACAAGCTCCGCCACATCGCGCAGATGAACTGGAAATGCATTCAGGACGATGATACATTCAGCCAGCTGTTCACCATCCCGTTCATACGGACAACGACTGAGCTTATGCTGAAAATCAGGAACTACCGTTTTAAGATATACCCACATGACTCTCTCATTCCGGCAGAGATATGGAAATACGATACACGCAGTATTCTGGAAGGACTGCACAACTGTATAGCTCATCAAGACTACACTAAAGACGAAAGGATCATAATCACCGAAGAAAAAGACCGGCTGACTTTCGAAAATGCAGGAGATTTCTTTGACGGCAACTATGAACAGTACGTTCTTGGGACCAAGACACCTAGACGCTACCGCAATCCCTTCTTGATGAAAGCCATGGTGAACTTAAAAATGATTGACTCCCAAGGATACGGTATCCACAATCTGTATGTGCGGCAAAAAGAGCGCTACCTGCCCATGCCGGACTATGACGGTACCGATGACACGCACGTAACTATGCACCTGCCCGGTGCGGTCATAGACGAGAATTACAGTCTGATACTTATGGAGAACCATGACATCAGCCTGACAGAAGCGGTGTTGTTGGATCAAGTCCAGAAAGGGAAAACTTTAGAAGAAAGTGCAGTCTCCCTGCTGCGTAAAAACGGACTCATCGAGGGCAGAAAACCCAATCTGTTTGTGGCAAAAAGGGTAGCACAGAAAACAAATCAGAAAGTAGAATACTCAAAGCATAAGGGCCTTGATGCAGAATCTTGCGAAAGCCTGCTGATTAAGTCCCTGAAAGATCACGGCAGACTTTCCCGTCAGGAAATAGACCGGCTTCTGTGGAATGTCCTCTCTGATCAGCTGAACGACAAACAGAAAAAGGCCAAAATAGGCAATTTGCTGAGCAAACTCAGATTAAAGAAAATAATAGCCAACACCACCGCCGGCAATCAGTCATCGTGGACTCTTTTGGACAAATAATTTAAGAGCGATTTAAGAGCGATTTAAGAGCGATTTAAGAGCGAACCCGAATTAAATCACTAATAATAAGTAACATACATTTCATCATGATAGAGAAAATACTGGAGCCTTACATATCAGAAAGATTCATGAGCGATGCCCGGTACCGCAAGGGGCACATCCGCATAATCAATCCGCTGCCGGGTACTTCCGTGCTCGGCCTGCACATTCCGGACATGAGGAAAATAGCCGCACGGCTGGCATCGGAAGAAGAACAGGGCGGGGAACTCATCGAACGGTTCGAGGCGACCCCGGAGCGCAGCCTGTATTACGAGGAGTACATGGTGTGGGGCATGATGCTCAACCGGATGAGACTGCCGCTGGAAGAGCGGCTTGACAGACTGCGGGTATTTGTTCCCCATATCGACAACTGGGCGGTGTGCGACTGTGTCTGCGCCGATGCCAGATGGGCCCGTCCGGACGGCAGGACCTGGGATTTCATCCGGCCGTATCTGTCCTCTGGCCGGGAGTTCGAAATCCGCTTCGGCCTCATCCTGTACATGTCGCGGATGATGGAGGAAAGCTCGCTCCAGGAGATATTCAAAATAATGGAACGCCTTGACCTGGAGCGCATACGTTCCGACTACCGGCAGGGCAAGGTCAGCAAGGACAGCGAAGACCTGTGTCCGGGACTGGTCGCCGGCAGACCGCCCTACTACGTCCGCATGGCCATGGCCTGGCTGATGGCCACAGCCCTGGCAAAGCACCCCGACACCACCCGCAGCCTGCTGGCGCATACCCGCCTGCCCGAAGACGTACTCCGGCTATACGTCCGCAAGGCCCGCGAGTCCTTCCGCACCCGGGATATACCGCCGTTCCAGACCATTTGACACTCCTGACAGGCAATTGCCGATGTTTTCTGCGGTTATTCCGTCATTTTTCCCTAAGTTTGCATTCTGAAATGAAAGTACGGGCAAAAAAACGGTTAGGGCAGCATTTTCTCAATGACGAGAGCATCGCACACAGAATCGTGGAGTCTCTTTTAGAGATGAATCCGCGGGGTGCGGAATGTTCTGTGCTGGAAGTCGGTCCCGGCATGGGAGTGCTGACCAAGTATCTACTGCAGGAAAATAGCCTGGATTTCAGGGCAGTGGAGATAGATGGGGAGTCGGTGGAATACCTGGCTCAGAATTATCCCGCCATCAGGCCGCGGCTGTATGAGGAGGATTTCCTGAGGATGGATCTCGGGAAAATATTCCCCGGCAGACTCGCCGTCATCGGCAATTTCCCCTACAACATCTCCTCGCAGATATTTTTCAAAATCCTTGAAGACAAGGACCGCATACCGTTTGCTGTCGGAATGGTGCAGAAAGAAGTGGCTGACCGGCTTGCCTCCCCTCCCGGCAACAAGGCCTACGGCATCCTCTCGGTGCTGCTGCAGGCATGGTACGACATCGAATACCTGTTCACCGTAGAACCGGGCTCATTCAACCCGCCCCCAAAAGTACGCTCCGCTGTAATCAGGATAAAGCGCAACGACAGAACTGCTCTCGGCTGCGACGAAGTCCTTTTCAAGAGAGTGGTCAAGACCTGCTTCAACATGAGGCGCAAGACCATACGCAACTCCATCAAACCACTTTTGGGAGAATACTCTCTGACGGATACCGGGTCTCCACTGCTGGACATGCGTCCTGAGCAGCTCTCGGTGGAGATGTTCGTGGAACTATCGGATTTACTGAAAAACAACACTAAAATCTCCTAATATGAAAATCGTAAATATCTTTTTTTCTCTTGCGTTGGCAGTCTCCATGATGATGACTGCCTCCTGCGACTCTGTCAAACACTGTGACAGTTCCGTTCCCTATGACATTCAGAACGGAAGAATCGTATTCCAGACACCTCCAAGAGTGGAGGGACAGAAGTCAGTACTCGGACTGGCCGTAGAGCCCATGAAAGTTGTGCGCGTAGGCTTCATTGGCTTGGGCATGAGAGGTCCCGGTGCGGTGGAGCGTTTTACCCACATCGAGGGCACCGAGATCAAGGCTCTGTGCGACCTCTATCCTGAAAGAGCAGCAGCCGCTCAGGAAATTCTGAAGAAGGCCGGTCGTCCACACGCCCAGGAATATAGCGGGGAGGACGGCTGGAAGGAGCTCTGCCAGAGAGATGACATCGACTTGGTATATATAGTGACCCCGTGGCAAAACCACGTGGAGATGGCGGTATTCGCCATGGAGATGGGCAAACACGTGGCCGTAGAGGTTCCCGCCGCCACCTCATTGGCTGAGTGCTGGGAACTGGTCAACACCGCTGAACGCACCCAGAGACACTGCATGATGCTGGAGAACTGCGTCTACGACTTCTTTGAGATGACCGCCCTCAACATGGCGCAGCAGGGACTGTTCGGAGAAGTGCTCCACGGAGCCGGCGGATATATCCACAATCTGGAACCTTTCTGGGACGAATACCAGGGCAACTGGAGACTGGACTTCAACCAGGATCACCGTGGCGATGTATACGCCACTCACGGCTTCGGTCCCGTATGTCAGGCGATGAACATCCACCGCGGCGACAAGCTGGAGACTCTGGTAGCCTTCGACACCAAGTCCGTCAACGGTACCAAACTGGTACGCGAGAAGATGGACATGGACACCTGCGCCAACGGTGACTACACCATCACACTGCTGAGAACCGCCAAGGGCAAGATGATTGAGATCCACCACAACGTGATGACTCCCCGTCCCTACGACCGCAAATACCAGCTTACCGGAACTGAAGGTTTCGCCAACAAGTATCCGATTGAGGGCTTTGCCTTTGTACCTGAGAACATCGACACAGACGAGGTGCCCGACCACGAGGACCTGAGTTCTCACAGCTTTGTGCCTGAAGAAGCCCGTCAGGCTCTGATGGAGAAATACATGCACCCTATCCACCGTGAAGTGGGCGAGATAGCCAAGAGCGTCGGCGGCCACGGCGGCATGGACTTCGTGATGGACTACCGTCTCGTCTACTGCCTGCGCAACGGCCTGCCTCTGGACATGGATGTATATGACGCAGCCGAGTGGTCCTGCGTCGGAGAGCTCGGAGCAGCCTCCATGTTCCACGGCAACATGCCCGTAGAGGTGCCCGACTTCACCCGCGGCGACTGGGACAAGACTGACGGCTTCCACTTCGCCTACAAGAAATAATCCGTCTCTCTGAGACCGTCACGTCAATACAGCAGCCCCACCGGTAGATTCTGCGGTGGGGGCTGCTTGATTCTCTCCCTGTTGGCGAGTATCTCCTGGTTGTCCGAGTACCGTATAAACTGTGTCAGGGAGGACCTCTCGTACCGTCAGCTGCGGTCAAACACACTGACCAGCCCGGAGTCCGTGTTCCCCAATGCAATCAGGATACTGTCTGTAACAGCCACATCTACAATTCCGGATATCACAATGCCCTCCGGCACTATGATCTCGTAGCCGCCATTCAGAGAGCTGTTGCTGTGATAGTTGTCTTGCAATAGTGGCAGATATGTTTCGTGGAAACTCCTTTCGGGAGTGCTGTTCACATACTGCAATCTTACATGATGCCCGACATGTCATATTGGAATAACCGGTCCTCCATGTCCGCTCCAAAAATCAGAGCTTGTCAATATCTTCCCGTGAAAGGCCTGTCGTCTTTGCAATCAGTTCGACAGGCAAACCCTGCGATTTCATGTTACGTACGACATCATAGATGGCTTCCGCCCTGCCTTCTGCCTAAGCAACCGCTTTATGGCCCAGTCGAAGCGGACAATCTCATCTCCGTAATATACCATGGTTTTCTCCTCCTTTTTTATGCAAAATTAAAAAATCAGTTTCTTACTGCCCCGATCAATTAAAAATCCGGACAGTTAGTATCAGGCGTTGATAGCGCGGACTGGATCGACCGTCGCGGCCTTCCAGGCTGGAATGAGGCCGGAGAGGATGCCGAGAGCCACCGCTATGAGCATGCCGCCAAGGGCATTGTCCAAGGACACCGAGATAGTGAACGACTGGGAGAATGCATTGACCGGCAGCGAGACCAGCAGCACCAGCAGGATGCCAGTCAGACCACCGGCAAGGGACAGGAAAGACGCCTCCACCATGAACTGGGTCATGATGACGTACCGTCTGGCTCCCAGAGCTTTCTGAATCCCAATCTGGCTCATGCGCTCCTGTACCGAGACGAACATGATGTTGGCTATCCCGAAACCTCCTATAATCAGCGAGAACGCTCCGATAATCCAGCCGGCTCTGGCAATTCCGGAGAAGACCGTATCGAGCATGTCAAGCAGAAATGTCATCTCATTGAGCGAAAAATCATCCCGCTCCGCCGGTGACAGACCGTGACAGGAGCGCATCAGCATCCTCAATTCGTCCAGAAACGCCTGACGGTCAACACCGTCTGCCGGAGCAGCCAACATCATACCGGAACCCCAGGACGAGGCCAGCACGGTCTTGCCGTACTGCAGCGGCAAGATGACTGCATTGTCTGTATCGACCATAGAGGCCATGCTCTCTCCCTGAGCGGCGAGTACACCCACAACGATGGCCCTGCTGCCGCGGATCTTGACCTTCTTGCCTACAGGGTCCTCATTGCCGAACAGTTCCTGCGCCACGGAATGCCCCAGTACAGCGACATTGGCTCCGCCCCGGGCCTCCTGCTCCGAGAAATTGCGTCCATTCTCCAGCTCTATATTCATCACACCCTCCAGACCGCCGGTAGTAATCAGCAAATACGCATTGTCATAACTGCGCCGTCTGTAAGAGGCGTTGCCGTTGCCCATAACCACGTAAACCACACTCTTGGACAAAGACGCATTGCGGGACACGAACTCAAAATCTTCCTCCGTGATCTCAGGCCGCTGAAGATAGTCCCACCAGTTCAACAGCTCCCCGTTCTCATCCTCTTCCTGCGACATGGGGAAACGGTCGATATAGACCACATCGCTTCCGAAGGAACGCACCCCCTCTATGATATTGTCCCTAAGAGAATCCACCGCACAGAAGACCGCGACTATGGAAAAAATGCCCACAGTCACTCCGAACAGGGACAGAAATGTCCTCAACTTGTCCGACTTGATGGAGAAAAAGGCGAAAGAAGCGCTCTCCGCAACCAGTCCCGCCACAATCCTCAGCTCTTTCACAAACTTTTTCATGATGTACAGAATTATTATTTACTTCGTAATGCCCACCTTGCGCTGGAGCTCCCGCAGCATATCGAAGGCGTCCATCGGAGTCATCGAGTTCATATCCATCTTCTTCAGCGTGTCCCTGATGCTCTCCAGAAGCGGGTCATCGAGCTGGAAGATGGAAAGCTGCACCTCGCTCTCCGCCGCGCTCCGGTCCCGCTTCCGCTGTCTCAGGGACTGGACCCTGCCCTTGATGGAGTCACTGCCCGAAGAGCCGGCCTCCAGTTTCTTGAGTATCTTCTCGGCCGAACGGACGACCTCAGGCGGCACACCGGCCAGTCTGGCGACATGGATACCGAAGCTGTGCGCGACACCTCCCTCGCAAAGTTTCCTCAAAAATAGGATTTTTCCGTCAGACTCCTTCACCGCTATGTGAAAGTTTTTTACCCTTTTGTAATTTTCCTCCAGCTCGTTGAGCTCGTGGTAATGGGTGGCGAAAAGGGTCTTGGCCCCGTCTCCGTGCTCGTGTATGTACTCTACGATGGCCCAGGCGATGGACATACCGTCGAAAGTACTGGTACCGCGGCCTATCTCGTCCAGCAGTATCAGCGAGCGCGGTGTCATATTGTTGAGGATAGCGGCGGTCTCCAGCATCTCTACCATGAAGGTGGACTCGCCGCGCGATATGTTGTCGGAGGCGCCGACACGGGTGAATATCTTGTCGAACATACTGATGTGCGCAGACTTGGCCGGCACGTAGGAGCCTATCTGGGCCATGACGGCTATCAGGGCCGTCTGTCTCAGAAGGGCGGACTTACCGGACATGTTCGGACCGGTGAGAATGATTATCTGCTGCGTCTCCCTGTCCAGATACAGGTCATTGGCCACGTACTCCTCACCGGCGGGCATCATGCGCTCTATGACCGGATGACGGCCCTGCTCAATCTTCAGAATATCGCCATCGTCCACCAGCGGGCGGCAGTAACCGTAGTCCTCGGCGACCCGGGCAAACGAGAGCAGGCAGTCCAGACGAGCTATCAGCGCGGCATCACTCTGCACTACCGGTATATACGTCTGGATAAACGTTATCAATTCGTTATATATCCGACTCTCGATGGAATATATCTTCTCCTCTGCTCCGCTGATCTTCTCCTCATACTCCTTCAGCTCCGGAGTAATATACCTTTCCGCTGAGACAAGAGTCTGCTTGCGTATCCACTCCGGCGGCACTTTCTCCTTGTGAGTATTGCGTACCTCCAGATAGTAACCGAAGACATTGTTGTAGCTGATTCTCAGAGACGATATACCGGTACGTTCTATCTCACGCTGCTGTATGCCGGCGATGATATCCTTGCCGTGTGCGGCTATGCCGCGCAACTCGTCCAGTTCCGCATCCACCCCAGCGGCGATAACCTCGCCCTTGCCTATCTGGGCGGCCGGGTCGGCCGAGAGTTTACGGGCCAGCGTCTCCCGAAGCTCCGTACATTCATCTATCTCCTTGGCCATCCTCGCCAGAGGGCCTTTTTTTACTTTTTCCAGGATAAGCGCCTTGACCGGCAACAGTTGACCGATACCTCTGCGCAACTGCATCACCTCCCGGGGAGAGACACGGCCCGAGGCCACCCTGGAGAGTATGCGCTCCATATCACCCATATCCGATATCCTGTCCGACAGCGTCGAGGCCAGTTCCCGGTCAGCGAGCAGGGCCTCCACCGCATCCTGCCTGGACGTTATCTCCTGCAAGTCCTTGGACGGCATGGTCAGCCACGAGCGCAGCAGACGCGCCCCCATCGGCGACGAGGTCTTGTCTATCACGTCCAGCAGAGTCACACCACCGGGCGCAGCCGGCTCCACGAGCTCCAGATTGCGGACAGTAAAACGGTCCAGCCAGACAAACTCGCTCTCATCGATACGGGATATGCCGCTTATCTGAGCCAAAGTGCGGCCCGGAATGTATTCGGTATCCTCCAGACGGTTGGATTCCAGATAGAAGAGCAGGGCTCCGGCAGCCGTCACGCCCAATCTCAAGGACTCCACTCCGAAACCCTTCAGCGAATCCGTCTTGAAGTGCTTGATAAGCTTGCGGTAAGCCGACTCATAGACAAAGGCCCAGCCCTCCATAGTCGAGATATAGATATTCGAGGCCGGAGTCGTGAAACGCTCGCGCACCCCTTTCTCAAACCCTTTCTGCACCAACAGCTCCTTGGGCGAGAAATCGGATATCAGCAGGTCCAGATAATCCAGATCGCCCTCGGCCACCTTGAAAGCCCCGGTAGACACATCCAGAAAGGCGACTCCACCCTTGTCCTTGTAGAAACACAGAGAAGCTATATAGTTGTTCTCCTTGCCAGTGAGCACCTGGTCACTGTAGACCACACCGGGAGTGACTATCTCGGTAACGCCTCTCCTGACCAGTTTCTTGGCTAATTTCGGGTCCTCCAGCTGATCACAGACGGCCACCTTGTAACCGGCCCGGACCAGCTTTGGCATATAACTTTCAAGCGAGTGATGCGGAAAACCGGCCAACTCGATATAGCCCTGCTCTCCGTTGGACTTACGGGTCTGCACTATGCCCAGCACCTTACTTGCCTTTACCGCGTCTTCTCCGTAAGTCTCATAGAAGTCTCCCACTCTCATCAGCAGCAAGGCCTCCGGACAAGCCGCCTTGAACTTGTAGTACTGCTTGATAAGCGGCGTATCCTCCTTTTCCTTTTTATCATTTTTTGCCATATCGGGTCGCGTCATTTTAAGAAAGGCAAAAATAACAAACTGTTTTGACTTTGCCCAAAATTTGAGACATATCCGTTTTGCAGGAGCGCATCATCCCAGAGCCATCTCCCGGCACCACGCCCGAACCGAATCCGCACAGGCTCACACCTGCTTCACCTGCTTTCATCGGCTGCGACAACCCTTCTATCAACAACGGCAGCATTTCCCGCGATTCAGTGCCGTTGTGGAAAGAAAGAGATAAAAGGCAGGTGAAGCTACTAAGCGGGGAGCCGATGAGCGGGAAGATGATGTGACACCGATATGGTGCAGATCAACGGGAAAGCGATGTGACCCTACTGAAAATCCGAGAAGTCAGCAGTTGAATAGGCAGCCCTGGTGCCGGCACCCAGCTTGTCCGACAAGGATGTCAAGCTGTCTTTTGCCGGATCTCCATCCTGAAGAGACGAGGCCATACTGTCGATGACAGACCGCAGCCTTACCAACAAGTCGTAATCGAATCCCTTTGCCTGCAGCATCCTGATGACAGTGTCCTGATCAGCCGGAATCAGCGTGTCTATGTCGATGTCCAGTTCTTCCTTGAACTCTCCGCAAAGCTGCCTCACGACCGAGCCCGTGTTTCCACCAGACCGCAGTCCGAGCAGAGTGCTGAACATCCGTTCGAGCATTATGCCTATCTGCTCAATCTGACGTTTGATGTAATCCCGCTGTTCCATCGCCTTACAAAATTACTGCAACTATAGGACAAATTTATGTAAATTTTCTATAAGGCAGACACACTGCGGAAAAGAAGATGGCATGCTGAGGTCTGAATCACGCCGAAGTATTTGCTTTGCTGTCCGATTGTGAGTATGTTTGTAGGAAAAAGAGAAAAATGAAACGGGTGCTGATTATAACGTATTACTGGCCACCGACAGCCGGTTCCGGCGTGCAGAGGTGGCTCAAGATGTCCAAATATCTGCCGCAGCACGGCTGGCAGCCGGTCATCTACACTCCTTCGAACCCGGACGCTGGAATGACAGACGAGTCTCTGCTAAGGGATATCTGCCCGGAGGCGGAGATCATCAAGCGGCCCATTCTGGAGCCATACGCAATATTCAATGCGCTGACCGGCAGCAAGGGGGCAAAGAAAAGCGGACAGAAGGACGGTAGTGGGAAACAGGCAGGCCCAGGAGCCGTCAACCCCATCAACGCCGTGGGCCGCAAGTCCCCGATGATGCGCCTGTCCCTCTGGCTCAGGGCCAACGTCTTCGTACCCGACCCCCGCTGCCTGTGGATCCGTCCCTCCGTCAGATTTCTGGAGAAATACCTCCGCGAGCATCCGGTGGATGCCATCGTCAGTACCGGGCCTCCTCACTCCATGCACCTGATTGCAAGGGCACTGCACCGCTTGACAGGCATCCCATGGACAGCCGACTTCCGCGACCCGTGGACCCGGATATTCTACTTCAAGCATCTGCCGCTGACCCGCCGAAGCAGGAAGCGATATGCAGCGATGGAGCTGTCGGTGCTGCGTGAAGCCGACCGGGTGGTTGCGGTCACGGACAGTATGGTGCGGGATTTCTTGGAGGAATTGGGGGAGCAGAAGGACAGTCCCGATAGCGGAAAGGCCGGGGGCCTTGAGAAGTCCTGCGGCAAATTCCACGTAATCGAGAACGGCTACGACGAGGCGGATTTCTCCGATATCACCGCTGCGGAGCTACCGGAAGGGTTCAACCTCGTACACACCGGCCTTTTCTCTGCGGAGGGCAATCCCCGCAAACTGTGGAAAGTACTGTCGGAAATGTGCCGGGAAGTGCCCGGATTCGACCGCGGCCTGCATCTGACATTTGCCGGAAAGACCGACCCGGAGATACTGGCCGCGATAAGGGAAACCGGCCTTGAAGGCCATCTGACCGACCTGGGCTATGTTCCTCACCACGAGGCCAACAGCCTGCAGAAGGCCGCGGACCTACTCCTGCTGCCCCTGCGGGAAGAGCCCGAGGCAGCCGGCATCCTGACCGGAAAATACTTCGAATACCTTGCCGCCGGCCGGCCCATCGCAGCATTCGGCCCGCACGGCAGCGTCTTAGAACAATCCCTCGCTGCGACCCGCACCGGAGAGATATTCGACTGGGACGAGGAGGCACCGCTCAAAGCCTACATCACCGCCCTGTACACACGCACTCTGGCATTTGAGCCAAATACCGAGGCCATATCAGCATACACCCGCCGCTCACTCGCCGGACGCTATGCCGCCCTGCTGGATACTATAGGGCGAGGGAACCGAAAGTCTTCATGAACTGGACGCGCTCGTACATTGCCGGGTCCGCTATAGTGGAATAGTTCAGACGGCCCCGTATCTGGGAAAGATTTTCTACATTGTTGTCTTCCAAGAACTTCTGAATTCTATCATTGAATGCGGCTATAACGCCTGCGCCCTTCTGATATATCACCGAGCAGGCCTGAACCGCCGATGCCCCTGCCAGTATCATCTTTATGGCCGTCTCCGGAGTGTGGATACCGGTAGTCGCCGCGATATCGGTCTTGACCGCCGACGAGAGTATCGCCGTCCAGCGAAGCACCTCGCCGTACTCTCCCTCATGGGACAGCGGTGCTGAAGGCACCAGTCTGAAATTGTCGATATCGATGTCCGGTCTGAAGAAACGGTTGAATATCACTACGCCTTTCGCTCCGCAGGATACCAGACGGTCCGCGAAATTGACTATGCCGGTAAAGTGCTGGCCTATCTTTACGGCCACAGGGATCCGCAACTCAGATACGATGGAACGCACCACACTGATGTAGCCTTCCTCAATGGAGGCAGGTGAGGTCTTGGGATCTGTCGCCATATCGTAAAGATTGACCTCCAAGGCATCGGCACCGGCAGCCTCAATCTGACGGGCATACTCTACCCACTCGCCGGGGCTATAGCAGTTGATACTGGCTATGACAGGGATCGTCAAGGCCTGCTTCAGCGCCTTCACCTTCTCCGTGTACTGAGCTATGGAATTGGAACGGATGTAGGCATGAAGGTAGTCGTCCATCTCGGGATACGAATGTCCGGCAGACGCCATGAACTCCACCTCTCCACGAATCTGCTCCTCGAAGAGAGACTTCATCACCACGGCACCGGCTCCGGCACGCTGCATTTCCTTTACTTTGTCCACATCAGCGGTCAATGAGCAACTGCTGACAACCACCGGACTCTTCAGGTCCAGTCCAAGATACTTTACTTCTGTAGTAGCCATAATGTTATCCTATCTTATTCAGTTTCTGTAAAACCGGCTTGTAATCAGTCCTCTCCCTGATGATGCGTCCGACCTCGGCGATAGGGATACGCTCCTGCTCCATCGTATCGCGGTTGCGGAGGGTCACGCAGTTGTCCTCCTTGGTCTGATGGTCCACAGTGATGCAGTAAGGCGTACCGATGGCGTCCTGGCGGCGGTAACGCTTGCCGATGCTGTCCTTCTCGTCGTACTGGCAATTGAAGTCGAACTTGAGGTCATCAATGATATCCCTTGCAATCTCAGGCAGCCCGTCCTTCTTGACCAAAGGCAGTACTGCAAGTTTGACCGGCGCAAGCACAGGAGGTATACGGAGCACGACCCTCTCCTCCCCGTTGTCCAGCTTTTCCTCGCAGTAGGATGCGGAGAGCACGGCCAGGAACATCCTGTCGAGACCGATGGATGTCTCTATGACGTAAGGGGTGTAGCTTTCCCCTGTCTCTGGATCAAAATACTGAATCTTGCGGCCGGAGAATTTCTGGTGATTGCTCAGGTCAAAATCGGTCCGCGAGTGAATGCCTTCCAGTTCCTTGAAGCCGAAGGGGAACTCGAACTCGATGTCGGTGGCCGCGTTGGCATAGTGGGCCAGCTTCTCGTGATCATGGAAACGGTACTTCTCATCTCCCAGTCCGAGAGCCTTGTGCCACTGCAGGCGGGCCTCCTTCCACTTGGAGAACCACTCCAGCTCCGAGCCGGGACGCACGAAGAACTGCATCTCCATCTGCTCGAACTCCCTCATGCGGAAGATGAACTGACGGGCCACTATCTCGTTGCGGAATGCCTTGCCTATCTGGGCAATACCGAATGGAATCTTCATGCGGCCGGTCTTCTGGACATTGAGGAAATTGACAAAAATGCCCTGGGCCGTCTCGGGACGGAGGTAGATGATGCCGTCCTCTCCGGAGATGTTGCCGAGCTGAGTGGAGAACATCAGGTTGAACTGACGCACCTCAGTCCAGTTCTTGGTACCGGAGATGGGGCAGACGATGCCACAGTCGATGATGATGTCACGCAGCCCCTGCAGGTCGTTGGCATTCAACGCCTCCGTCATGCGGGAGCGAACCTCGTCCATCTTCTGCCGGTTGCGCAGCACGTTGGGATTGGTGGCACGGAACTGCTCCTCGTTGAAGCTCTCGCCGAACTTGCGGCGGCCTTTCTCCACATCCTTGGCTATCTTCTCCTCCAGTTTTGCGATGTAGTCCTCGATAAGCACGTCGGCACGGTAACGCTTCTTGGAGTCCTTATTGTCGATAAGCGGGTCATTGAAGGCACCCACATGGCCGGATGCCTGCCATATCTTGGGATGCATGAATATGGCCGAGTCGATGCCGACGATATTCTCGTTGAGACGCACCATGGCGTCCCACCAGTATTTCTTTATGTTGTTCTTGAGCTCGACGCCCATCTGGCCGTAGTCATATACGGCGCTCAGTCCGTCATATATCTCACTTGATTGGAACACGAAACCGTACTCCTTGGCATGGGCGGTAAGTTGCTTGAATACTTCTTCCTGTGTCATCGTATCATTGATTTATCATGCAAAAATAAGAAACTGTTTTGATTTTTTCTACAGAAACATTGAGATATATCACCCACCTGATATAATTAACTTCTGCGCCGCACCTTCTTCCCGGCTCTGCATCTGTAGCTCTGCGCCCTTAACCGTCACCTGAAAAACAGCAGGCCGGGCAAGCTGACAAATTACAACGCGCTCATTATCAAATTATTGCATTTTACAAAGGTGCCCTGTCCGGCTTTCAAACCCGGACGGGGCACCTTTGTGCGAGGTTAAGTCCCTAACAGTCAGCGGAATTATACTTCGGCTAGAGTCCCTGTCGCGAGCCTCCGGATGTCAGGATTTTCCGGCAGCTCATAAAGGAAGGCCGCCTCTCAGGATCAGACTGTCTTGATAGTGCGGATGGCGGCCCTTCCTTGTATTAAGACTTATTGCGTCTTAGCGTCATGGTTCTGTCCGCTTTGATGTCGTGCGGTGTAAAATTCCTTTACCATATTGAATATGCAGGCGATTATCCCGATTATCAATAGTGACAATGGAATTGCTCCCCAGATACTGTCAAAACGTACTCCGAAAATAACATAGAGGACCAGGAAGAATAATACTAGCGTCAACAATCTTCCGATAGCTGATTTCGTTGTGTTCTTTATAGTTGGTTGTACCATAGGCATGGACTTTCAGATGCAACACTAAAAGAAGATATCAATGCTGATTTTTCGTCTTCAGTTAAAAATGCTGCTGATGCAGGAAAAGGAGATGACAGAAACAGAGGTGCGGCTATAAGAGCCGTCGCAAGGATAGATGTAAATTTTTTCATTTGCAGTTAAATTTGTTAACGACAACAAACATAATGTCAGTCTGTCTTTTATCCAAATTTGATTAGTGACGGAGATTGTTTGTAAAATAGTGATAATTAGTGATATATGAGAAAAGCAAAAGTGATGTTTACTTTTGCTTTAGATTCATCTATTTGATTTACAGGTAGATAGGTTGTAATTGTGTGAAGTTTGAGGTAATATATTGATATTAAGCCAGTTTGACAACAGGTGCGCTGTATTCGGATAATTTCTTCTTCATGAAGGATGAGATGCGTCCGTCTATTCCCATCTTGCGTGCGATTCTGTATTTTCTGGCGTTGAGGTTCTGCACGCTGATGCCCAAAATGACGCTGGCCGTACTGGATGAGAATCCGCAGCACGTCAGGACTATCAGCTTGCGGTCACTGTCATTGAGCGAGGGGTACTCCTTGCTGAGCCCGGTCATGAAACCGGGATAGGTGAGCTCAAGCATTTTCCCCAGTATGTTGTTATGTTGTTTAGGGTATCTTCATCCGACAGTATGGACTTCACAGCTTCCTCCACCTTGCCTGGCATGTTGGGAGAACCTTCGTATATGTAGCAGATATCGGCGAGAGTCTTGGTCATGCCAAGCATCTTTCCGTTGAGGGTCAGCAGTTCCTGGTTGGACGTGGCCTGGCTTACGAACGATTCGCGGAGGTTCTTCAGCTCCTCCGCCTCCTGGTTGTGCTTTTTCGCCTCAGTCTCAATCTGCTTTTTAAGATGCTCCATTGACGCTTCGGTGTCATGCAGGCGCGAGTGCAGCCGGGTGGTCTCATCCTGTTTGGACAGAAGCTCTGCCCTTAATGACTGCAGGTCATTGACGACATTGCGCAATATGAGTTCCCGCTTCCTTGCCTTGTTTTTGGACACAAGGTATATGATGACTGATACTGCAACGGCCAGCAGTAGGAGTGCAGTTAATGCCATAATCCGGTTTCTGGATACTTTCAGTTTTTCGGAAAGGATATCGTTGTCGTATTTTTTCTCCACTTCTATCAACTGGCTGTCGTATCCCTCTTTCAAGATACGCAGTGTGATGTCATTGGCGGCTCTCAGGCATTCTGTCGCTTTTTTCGTGTTGTCCTCCTTCTCGTAAAGTCTTGCCATGATAGTATAATAGCTGAGGCTGTCTACTTCATCCCTCATGCGGATGGAGTTCAAAAAAAGCAGAGAAGAATCCTGTTTTTCCGCATCCATGAAGAGTTCCGCGCAGCAATAATTAATGCTGTTGATGATGTCCTCTTCTATTAGGCTGGGTACAGATATCTCTTCATACAGTTGTTCTGCTCTTCTGGCAATCTGTGCGAATTTGTCTGTACTCTGTTCTTTGAAAGCGTACAGGCTGTATGCAGAAAGCATGTTGAGGGTGTCATGCAGTGCTTCTGCCATTGACAGGCCTTTCTCAAGATGGGGAACAGCCTTGTCAGCGGAGTCGACCAGCAGCATCCCGGCAAGAGACAGGTGGGATGACATGATGCGCTCGGGCAGTCCGGCTTTCTCAAAGCATTGAAGGGCCTGCCTGAATCTCAGGATGGCATTCTTGTCATTTACGATGCTTTTTTGATAGAGCTCTCCGATGCGCGTGTGGAGGAGGCCGAGCTGCTCCAGGTCGCCGGAGTGTTCGAGGAGGGGCTCGGCCTCCTTGTAGGCGAGCATGGCTCCGTCCGGGTCTCCGGATTCTGAGAGGACGGCCCCCTGCATGGTCAGAGCACGGGCCAACCTGTCCTCCGGCCCTTTGCGCCGGTAGTAGTCAACGGCCTCGGATTTGGTGGTGTTTCCGGCGACGGGCATGTAGCACTTGTACTCGGCCTCAGTGCGCAGCAAGGTGTAGAATGCCCTGTCGGCACGCGGCAGGCTTGCGGCATCGGAACTGTCGATGGTCTTCAGGGTATCCAGCGCGGCCTGTGGGTCAGCTGTCATCAGCGAATCTGCCGCGGCCATGGCGAGGCGTGCCTGCGCGTTTCTGTCCGAGCAGGCTGCGGCGGAGAGCAGCAGCACTGCGAGCAGGGCAGCAATTACCGTATTAGGACCGATATGCAATTTCATCTCTTGATATACGCGGTAGGCTATCGCTTGAGGAACGTCAGGAACTCCTCTTCGGAGCAGCTGCCGGTGGGGCCTGAAAGAGTATTGCCATCGGAGTCTACGACCGCGTAGAGGGGCTGGGAGGCTGAGCCGAACTGCTGCAGCTCCAGGTCGCGGTACCGGCGGCCGAGGGTCCGGAATTCGTCGTCGGGAGTCTTGTCGTCCACGTAGAGATTGACTATTACGAAGTCATTGGACAGCCTGTCCATCACTGCCGGGGATGAGAGCACAGTGGCCTCCATCTGCTTGCAGACGCTGCATGTGTGCGACTTGAAGGCGATGAAGACCGGCTTGCCTGTGGCTCGGCTTTCGGCAAGAGCCTCTTCGAGGTTGGTGTAGCTCTTGAGGGTGGAGTAGCCGGGTGCGGATGCCGTGTTGCCGCCGGCCTCAGGCACATTGCCTCCTGAGGACAGTGTCAGGGTGGAGCCGTCCATCGGCGGGATGAGGCCGGAGATGCTCTGCAGTGGGGCTCCGAAGAGACCGGGTATAAGATAGAACGAAAATGTGATGCAGACTATGGCGG
>ERZ779889.929-NODE-929-length-32955-cov-4.123435_pt1 | contig 32955 bp, 27 predicted proteins | sample MGYA00511030_ERZ779889 | MGnify/ENA primary metagenome ERZ779889 (study PRJEB29588, sample SAMEA2160616) | human gut metagenome | biome: human gut; feature: human-associated habitat; material: faeces | place: Denmark | collected 2008/2010 ... | reverse complement strand
TTATTTTTCTTTCCGGTTTTTGCTGGGCGCTGTCGCATAAACATTTAAAGCGCAGCCTTACTATTTTAGGCTGCGCTGTTTTTATTTCCGGCATCACATATTTTTTTGACAAAAACAATTTTATCAGTTTCGGTATTTTATCATTCATCGGCAGTGCCATGCTGCTGATGCTGCCAATGCAAAAATTAATTTATAAAATTATGCCCGCAAGCGGATTAATTGGCAGTATTATTTTGTTTTTCGCCTTAAAAAATATTGCCCATGGTTATATTGGAATACCGGGCTGGCAATACCAACTGCCGCTTAATTGGTATGCCAATTATTTCACTGCATGGCTTGGGCTGCCTACGGAAGATTTTTATTCTGCCGATTATTTTCCTATCATTCCCTGGATTTTTATATACACCGGCGGTTATTTTGCCTGCCGCTTATGCCGCGATTTTCTAAATCAAAATTCGTTTCTTTATTTTGATATCAAACCTTTATCTGCATTAGGCAGACACTCTCTTCCCGCCTATCTTATTCATCAGCCTGTAATTTACGGTTTGATGCTGTTATGGTATAAGTATTTATAAATTACAAAACCGGGCCTGCTATGCAGTACCCGGTTTTACTTTTTGCTAAAATATTATTATTTCTTTTCTTCGCTGCCTTGTTCGTTAGCCGGCTGAGGCGGAACAATAGCAATGTTTAAAAGCAGCGGTTTTTCATTTTTTACGGCAAAATCAGCGATAACCATCATTACTTTATCGCCTTCAAAGCCTGCGCCGTAAACCAAACGGTCAACGCCCGGGCGTTTGATAAGATTTACAAGTTGTTTTTCCTTGTAAGCGCCCAAATCTTTGGTAATGCTTGCTTTATATTCGTTGAATTTAGTTTCATCAAAGTTGGCTTTCATGTCAGCACTCAAAATTGAAGAAACATTCTTGTAAGAAGATGCGTTCAAAAACTGGTCTACCATTTTTGCTTCTGCATCAAGCACGCTGCCATCACTGGCAAAGCAGGCAGAAGATACGCACATTACAAGCATCATCACAATCAGTAAAATTTTTTTCATCGAAGAACCTCCCTTAAAGTTGTCTTTTCATATTATAGCACAAAAAAAGCAGGTGAAAACACTTTTCACCTGCTTTTCACATATTTTTTATAAACCTTTTTCAATACGTTCCATTGCTTCAATGGTATTTTCCCTGCTGCCAAAAGCTGTCAGGCGGAAATAACCTTCACCCATGGAACCGAAGCCTGCACCCGGGGTACCGACAACAGCCAGTTTTTCCAAGAGATAGTCGAAAAATTCCCAGGAACCCATGCCATTGGGGCACTGCATCCAGATATACGGGGAATGAGTACCGCCGTAGAATTTTATGCCTTTTTTAGTGAGTGCTTCTGCCATAATGCGGGCATTTTCTTTGTAAAAAGCCAGCATTTCACGGCACTGTTTTTGTCCTTCTTCGCTAAATACTGCTTCAGCACCGCGCTGAATAATGTAAGGTACGCCGTTGAATTTGGTTGTCTGGCGGCGCAGCCACATTTTGTTAAGTTCCATTTCTTTACCGTCTTTAGTTTTACGTACCAATTCGTGCGGAACAATGGTATAACCGCAGCGGGTACCAGTAAAGCCGGCAGTTTTAGAAAGTGAGCACAGTTCAATAGCACATTTTTTTGCACCTTCAACAGCAAAAATGCTGCGCGGGATGCTCGGGTCGCTGATAAAAGATTCGTATGCGGCATCATACAAAATTACTGCATCGTTTTTCAGTGCATAAGCAACCCATTTTTCAAGCTGTTCTTTTGTGTAAACCGCACCAGTCGGGTTATTAGGCGAGCACAGATAAATAATATCAGCTTTTACGCTGTCATCCGGCATCGGCAAAAAGTCATTTTCCGGTTTGCCCTGCATATAAATAATTTCGCGGCCGCACATTACATTGGTATCAAGATAAACCGGATATACCGGGTCAGGAATCAAAATTACATTGTCGTTGCTGAAAATATCAGTCATATTGCCGCAATCGCTTTTTGCACCATCACTAATGAAAATTTCATCACTGGCAACAGTTACGCCAAAGCTGGCATAATATTTGGCAATAGCTTCATGCAGAAAATCATATCCCTGTTCCGGGCCATAACCGCGGAAAGTTTCTTTAACACCCATTTCGGCAACTGCTTTCTGCATTGCTTCAACAACAGCAGGCGCAAGCGGCAGGGTTACATCGCCAATCCCCATTTTTATAATTTTCTTTTCGGGATGCGCTGCCGTAAATTCTGCCACTTTGTGTGCGATTTGCGAAAACAGGTAGCTTTCTTTTAAATTGCAATAATTTTGGTTAACAAAAGCCATTCTTTAATTCCCCCATTAAAAATATATTTTAAATAAATTATTTGGAAACGATTTCATCCGGAATATCAATTACTCCGTCGAACACCAAAGTAGCAGGACCTTTTAAAATAACACTGTCATTTTTGCAGTAAGTTACTTTAAGTTCGCCGCCTTTGGCAATAACTTTCAATTCTTCATCACGTTTGCCGGCGTTGTTTAATGTTACGCAGGCAACAGCAACAGCGCAAGCTCCGGTGCCGCAGGCCCAGGTTTCGCCGCTGCCGCGCTCCCATACGCGAAATTTAACGGTGTTTTTGTCAATAACCTGTACAAACTCGGTATTTACACCTTCCGGGAATAATTTATGATGTTCGAACAAAGGTCCTATTTTCTCAAGGTCAAGGCTGTCCACATCATCAACAAAGGTTACATAATGCGGATTGCCCATCGAAACAGCAGTACCGTTGTAAACAACATCTTCGGCAATTACAAGTCCCTGGTCAACAAACACAAAATGGTCGCTAATCATAGGGATTTCCGTGCATTTAAACACCGGTTTGCCCATATCAACAGAAGCTTCTTCAACCTTACCGTCTTTTAAGGTAACATCAATTGTTTTAATGCCGGATAAAGTTTCTATGGTAAAAGTAGTTTTATCTGTTAAGCCTTTATCGTAAACATATTTTGCCACGCAGCGGATACCGTTGCCGCACATTTTGCCTTCGGAAGCATCGGCGTTAAACATACGCATTCTGAAATCAGCTTTATCGGACGGCATAATTAAAATAAGTCCGTCAGAGCCAATGCCGAAACGCCTGTGGCTGACATATTCGCTTACTGCGCCGGGATTAGGAACGTCTTTTTCCATACAGTTAACGTATACATAATCATTGCCGCAGCCGTGCATTTTGGAGAATTCCAGTTTCATCTTCATTCCTCCTGTTTAACCGGTTATACCGGAGTATTGCTTAATTAAAAGCGGCGTCCCAACAGAACGCCGCTGTCCTTATTATTAAAGTATACTATGAGCAAAAATTACAGTCAACCGCAAGTTAATTTTTTTGCGGCAGATTAGCAAATTTAGCTTTCATGATTTTTTTATACGCTTCCACGCCGGGCTGGTCAAAAGCATCGACATTTGCCAGTTCCCCTTCATAAGCCACGCTCAGCATTAAAAAATAAAACAATTCGCCTAAATGGTAAGCATCCATTTCCGGCAAAACATACCGTGCGTTAAAGCGGTTGTCGCTGTTTAGCGCCTCGGCATTACTATCCAATGCCATTGCAAGCGCATCATTCATTTTTAGTCCGTTATATTTCTTAAAAGCAGGTTCATCAAAAGGCATGCCGAGCACAATATCTCCCGGCATATTTTTTATCTGCAAAAACTGTACAACTTTGTTGCGGATACCGTCCTGATGAAGCTGGGTCTGTGCGTGCATATCTGTTGTGCCAACGGCAGGCACCGGCGTACGTCCGTAATAAACAGTTTCGCCGTTACGGTTCTTGCGTTTTCCCAAAGACTCCGCTAAAAGCTGCACATACCATTGACCCAATGAGCCAAGCCGTTCACCGTAACCCATAAAAACTTCAATATGGCAGCCATACTTTTCCGAGGCAAGATATTTCATTGCTGCATTCATCAGCGCAGGATTTTCATAAATATTTTTAGTCCGGCAAGCAGCTTCCATATCAGCAGCGCCGCTTAACAGTTTTTCAACATCCATACCGATAGCGGCAGCGGTAACAAGCCCGGGGTCATTTAAAACACTGAAACGGCCGCCAATGCCGTTCTTTACGTCAAAGCAGCGCCAGCCATATTTTTGTGCCAATTTGAATAAAGGCGAACCGGCTTCCGGGTTACGGTCAGTAACTGCAGTAACTTCGGTATCAAACATAACGCTTTTATTGCAGGCTTCATAAAAATAAATAAACGAAGCCAGAGTTTCCATCGTTGATCCGGATTTGGAAATAGGCACCAGCATAACCTTAAAACGCTTCTTCTTAGGCCATGCGTGTACAGACCAGTAACGCAATTCATTCATAATTTCTTCACACTGGCCTGCATCCAAATTATTGCCCGAGAAATAAATGCGTGGATAACCGTTGCGGCGTTTTTCGCCCATTGCATTCCAGCTTGGTCCCGCTCCAATATCAAACAGAACTTTGTTGCCTAAATACGAACCACCGACACCTAAAAATACTACTGCATCAACATTAGTCCGCACATAATCGCCAAAATCTTTCAATTTTTGCAGCGATACAGGAGTATTAGGGTTGCCGTTCTTAATTTCCGGCAGACGCGTAAAATAAACAGGCTCAGGCACTCCATCTTTCGATAAATGGTTATAAGCAGTACCAGTAGCGCGCATTTCATTAACCGCAGCAGCAGCCTTGCGCATATCTGCTTCCAGTGTCAGCAAATCATCCTCCTGCAACCTGCCTTCGCCAAACATATTCGTATAATCAAAAACAAAACCGCTTTTTAAAACCAGCTTGTCTGCAAACTTCACGTACTCACCATCCACAAAGGTTATTTTTCTGCTACACGTACTTCAAACATACGCTGCCATGGCAAATTAAACTTATAATTATCAACCGTTTTTTCTGTCATCAGCGGCGCTGCAATATTTTTAATTTCTTTGGTAATCAAATTTTCTGCGGCGATAAGCTGCTCACTGTTTAATCCGCTGTTAGGCCATTTATTGGGCCAGATAAGTTCTGCTGAAACTTTCATGCGTACATTAGCCTGATAAGCCCAGTCATCCAGATAACGGATATTAAGCAGGTTATCCTTTGCTTCTGCCGTCATCTCCGGAGCCAGTAGCCCCTGTGCCAATGCAAAACCGATAGTATTGCCTGCGGTATTCCAACCGCCATAAGCTGCAACATCATAGGCTTTGCCTTCATTGAACAATTCTTTTACCAAAGCGTTATCAGCACCATTGCCATAGGCAACATCTGCAACAGCCACAGGTTTGCCCTGACCTTCAAAATAATTCAGCTTACGCATAAAACGCTGCTGCTGTTCTGTAACAATGCCATTATTACTCGGTGCAGATGCTTCAAGCGTTACTCCGCTGGCCGGCGTATTAACAAGCAGCACCATATCAGCGCGGTGCAAATGTTTGGTAGGCCAACCACCAACAGCATGAATATGTTCTTTTACACTAACATCTACCGGGTCATCTTCATAAGAAGGAATAGTGTCTTTGCCTTTGCCATCGCCATAAGCAGCAAAAACAAACGGTATTTCATAACTTAAACGGTTGGCGGCCCTGTTCAGCAAAACCATGCCAAGCTGGTCTGCGCCGGCAAAAAAGCGGATGCGTTCTTTCGGAAGTTCCCTTACAAGAATATCCATCTTACGGGCTTCCTTATGTGCCTGAGAAAACTGTGCAGTATCATCACGGCCAATAAGCATATAATCAAAATCGCCGCTTTCAACGCCATGCAGTAAAAGTTCCGTCATTTCAATATTCAAAGCACGCCGTTTCATATTATCTTCGCGTACTTCCTGCGGAATTTCTTTTAACAGGCGTTTTAAATCCTTACGTTCACGTCTGGTGATTTCTTTTAAATCTTCTCTGTCTTCAAGTTCGCCAAGCTGGAAAAGTTTGCTGCCCCATTCAGCATAATACGGGGGTTCTACCGGTGCAGCACTTGCTTTTGGGGAGCGCATAATTGTTGCAAATACATAAACAAGCGGGCTGCCTCCCAAATCTTTCAAATTAACAAGCCGTTTCGCACGGTTTTCCAAAACGTCACGTTCAATATGATGCGTACGCGAATCAACCAGCCCTCCGTACAGCATTGCATCAGACGAAACAATTACAGCATTGGCAAGCGGGGCACGTTCTGCCAGCCATGCGTACAATTTGTCCGGGTCACCGCTGTGATGATTTGAAGCAAGATATTCTTCCGGCGGCGTCTCTACATTCCACCCGGCAGCCGCCATGCTGTCAATTGAATATTCCATACACATCGGTCTGTTATCAAGCGGCACAAATAAAATAGTGCCTCTTCCGGCAGCACCGGCAATGCTAAAAGCCGTTAAAAACAAAACAAAACAGGTAAATGCCAATAATTTTCTTAACATAGCCATAATCCTTTCGGGTTTCGATAAAAAATCTCCTGCTGTAAAATTCTACAAGCAGGAGAAAAATCCTTTAATATTTTTTACTGTTTGCCTAAATTAAAACGATTTAAAAAGTCCTTTGTACGCTGATTTTTAGGCGCGGAGAAAATTTCCTCCGGACTGCTTTCTTCGGCAATAACACCCTGGTCGATAAAAATTACACGTGAAGAAACATCACGGGCAAATGCCATTTCGTGCGTTACAATAACCATTGTTAAGCCTTCATCCGCAAGTTCTTTCATAACAGCCAAAACTTCGCCAACCATTTCCGGGTCAAGTGCAGAAGTAGGTTCATCCATAAGCAAAACTTCAGGTTCCAATGCCAAAGCACGCGCAATTGCAACACGCTGTTTCTGTCCGCCGGAAAGCTGGTGCGGTTTTGCATTAATATAGCTTGCCATGCCAACATGTTCAAGATACTTCATTGCCGTGCTGCGTGCAGTTTCCTTATCCTTGCCTAAAACTTTAACCTGCCCAACCATGCAGTTTTCCAAAACCGTCATGTTGTTGAACAAATTAAACTGTTGGAACACCATGCCTACTTTTGTACGGTACAGCGCAAGGTTTTTAAAAGCATCCATTACGTTAGTTCCACGATATGATATAACACCAGCCGTAGGCTGTTCCAAAAAGTTTACGCAACGGATAAGAGTCGATTTGCCACTGCCTGAAGGACCGATAATGCAAACCACATCGCCTTTTTTAACTTCAAAGCTAATGCCTTTTAAAATTTCACGTTCGCCAAACTGTTTTTTCAAATCCTGAACGGACAACAGCAATTCTTTTTCTTCTGGCATTTCTGTTACCGTCCTTTCTTGTTAGTTACTTGAAAATGGCCGCACGGGTCAGCCATTGGGTCATATTCAACCAGTTGATAATCTTTCGGCCCATCCATTTTGCTTTCCAGCCAGCGCAAAATTCTGGATGCCGTAAACGTCATAACAAAATAAATTACGCAGGTAATGAAGAAAATTTCAAAATATCTGTAATATACGCCTGCCGCCGATTTGGAAGCAAAATAAAGTTCAGTTACGGAAATTACATTCAATACAGAAGTATCTTTAATATTGATAATCAGGTTATTGCCGATTTGCGGCATAATGTTGCGCAAAGCCTGCGGCAGAACCACATATCGCATTGTCTGGAAGTGGTCCATACCAATAGCAACTGCAGCTTCACGCTGTCCGGCATCAATTGATTCAATACCGCCGCGTACAGTTTCTGCCATATAAGCGCCGGTATTGATAGAAACAACAAGGAAACCGGCAAACATTGCCGACATATCAATATCAAACAGGCTCATCGCACCATAATATACAACCATTGCCTGTACTATCATTGGTGTACCGCGAAAGATTTCTACATAAGCAGATAAAACAGATTTCAAGCCCTTAATTAAAGTCTGTTTAAGATAGCCGTCATTAGGGTCTTCGGGAATGGTCTGGCAGATACCAACAGCAAGGCCGATAATGCAGCCTATAAAAGTACCAACCAGTGCCAACATTAAGGTTACGGCTGCGCCTTCAAGCAGCACGCCGCTGTATTCGTGCAGTAAAAATACTACCCACGAATAGAAAGAATCGGGCATTGTAGCCATAGTTTACCACCTAACATTCAGTCATTCGTATTATAAAATAAATATGGAAATAAGGGGACGGCTCATGCCGGCCCCTTAACAAACAAACTTAAAGTTATTATTTTGCCAACGGTTGTTTCTGGATAGCTTCATCCATCATTTTATCAAAGTCAGCAGGAGTCATTTTGCCAAGTACAGCATCCATAGCGTCTTTCAGTTCTTTATTGCCTTTTTTGATAGCAATGCCGATTTCAACATCTTCTCTGGAAGTTTTGAAACCTTTTTCTTCGGAGAATTGAAGAACGGTCAGTTCAGGGTTAGCAAAAGCTGCTGCTTTAGCAGTCGGAATGTCTGTTACAATCAAGTTGCATTTGCCGGAGGTAAGTGCAACAATCATGCCAGGAACATTGTCGATAGCAGGCAGTTTGTTAACTTCAGGAACCTGGTCAATCTGGTCATACCAAATTGTGTTGAGCTGGCTGGTAGCAGTTGCTCCGCGCAGTTCTTCAACACTGGTTGCCTTAGCTTGCGGGCTGTCTTTTCTTACCAGTGCAACAACATTTGCATAATAATACGGTTTGGTAAAATCAACGGACTGTTTACGTTCGGAAGTGATGGACATACCAGCAATGGCTGCGTCAATTTTGCCGCTTACAACAGCAGGTGCCAATCCATCCCATTCAATTTTCTGAATTTCAAGTTCAGCGCCCATGGAATCAGCAAGTTTTTTAGCCATCATTACATCATAGCCGTAAGCATATTCATTGCTGCCGGCAATTTTAACAGCGCCGCCATCATCAGTGGTTTGAGACCAGTTATAAGGAGCGTAAGCACATTCCATGCCAACTTTTAATACTTTTTTATCGCTTTTATCGCCGCCGCAGCCTGCAGTAAAAATCATGGAGGCTGCCATTACACCGGCAACAGCGCACAAAGCTAATTTTCTAAAATTCATATCAAACAGCACCTTCCTATTAAAATTAAAGCCATATAGTTAATTTTACCTTTTGATTACAAATATGTCAATTGCATAAAAGCACTTTTACATATTTTATCTCTTATTTTACGTAATTATTCATTGTGTTGTCTTTAAGAATTACGTCATGTGCGCCGCCTTCAACAATAGAAGTTGCAGATACAAGAGTAATTTTAGCTTTTGCCTGCAATTCAGGAATATTCAGTGCACCGCAGTTGCACATAGTAGAACGTACTTTATTTAAAGTAAGGGTTACGTTGTCTTTCAGGCTGCCTGCATACGGAACATAGGAGTCAACGCCTTCTTCAAAAGAGAGTTTCTGAGCGCCGCCCAAATCGTAACGCTGCCAGTTGCGGGCACGGTTGCTGCCTTCGCCCCAATACTCTTTCATATAATTGCCGTTGATGTTTACTTTGTTAGTCGGACTTTCATCAAAACGTGCAAAGTAACGGCCCAGCATCAGGAAATCAGCGCCCATAGCAAGTGCCAGAGTCATATGGTAATCGTAAACGATACCGCCGTCAGAGCAGATAGGAACATAAATGCCGGTTTCTTTATAATATTCGTCACGTGCTTTAGCTACTTCAATCAAAGCAGTTGCCTGGCCGCGGCCGATACCTTTCTGTTCACGGGTAATGCAGATAGAACCGCCGCCGATACCTACTTTTACAAAGTCTGCGCCGCATTCAGCAAGGAAACGGAAGCCTGCAGCGTCAACAACGTTGCCTGCGCCAACTTTTACAGTATCGCCATAATGTTCGCGAATCCATGCCAGAGTAATTTTCTGCCATTCGCTGAAGCCTTCGGAAGAATCTATGCAGAGTACGTCAACGCCTGCGTTAACAAGTGCCGGTACACGTTCTGCATAGTCGCGGGTATTAATGCCAGCACCTACGATATGGCGTTTTTTGTTATCAAGCAGTTCCAGCGGATATTCTTTGTGGGTTGCATAATCTTTGCGGAATACCATATAGAGCAGACGGCCTTCGCTGTCGATAATAGGCAGGGTGTTCAGTTTGTTTTCCCAAATGATGTCATTAGCTTCCTGCAAAGTGGTTTCCGCCGGAGCAGTAATCATTTCACTGATAGGAGTCATGAAGTCTTTAACTTTGGTATTCAAATCCATGCGGCTTACACGGTAGTCACGGCTGGTAACAATACCTTCCAGTTTACCGTTAACGGTGCCATCGCTTGTTACTGCAACAGTGCTGTGGCCGGTTTTTTCTTTTAAGGCAAGAATGTCTGCCAGAGTGCTGTCCGGACGGATGTTGGAATCGCTGCTTACAAAGCCTGCACGGTGAGTTTTTACTCTTTCAACCATTGCAGCTTCGTCTTCAATGGATTGAGAACCGTAAATAAAGGAAATGCCGCCTTCTTTAGAGAGGGCAACAGCCATTTTATCATCAGATACAGACTGCATGATGGCGGAAACCAGAGGAATGTTCATGGTAATTGCAGGCTGTTCACCTTTTTTAAATTTAACCAGCGGAGTTCTTAAATCAACGTTAGCCGGAATGCACTCGCTGGAAGAATAACCGGGAACTAAAAGATATTCACTAAAAGTATGAGCGGGTTCATCATAATAAAATGCCATTTTCATCCATCCTTTTCTTAAAATTTATTATTTTTATTGTTAACTGTGTATACAAAATGTCCCCGCTGCCTGCAGGGACATTTTTTTATTTTTTCAATGCACGCCAGGCTATATCCTTGCGGTACTGCATATCTGTAAAGCTGATTGCGGAAACAGCTTTGTATGCACGTTCCTGCGCTTCGGCAATATCTTTGCCGCTTGCAGTTACGCCAAGCACACGGCCGCCGGCCGTTACTACATTGCCATCGCTGATTTTCGTTCCGGCATGGAACACAACGGTATCAGCCATTGCGCCGGCTTTATCAAGCCCGCTGATAACATAACCGTTTTTATAGCTTTCTGGATAACCGCCGGATGCCATAACTACACATACAGCAGCTTTATCTTTCCAGCCGATGTCAACTTTATCAAGCCCGCCGGTTGCGCAGGCAAGCATAATTTCAGCCAAATCAGCATCCAAAAGCGGCAGTACTACCTGTGTTTCCGGGTCGCCAAAGCGGCAGTTGAATTCAACCACTTTCACTTCATCGCCGCAAACCATCAGGCCTGCATACAGGCAGCCTTTATAAGGCATGCCTTCTGCTTTCATGGCTGCAACAACGGGTTTTAAAATCTTTTCTACTGCGCGCAGGCGTAAAATATCGGTTAAAACAGGAGCCGGTGCATAAGTGCCCATGCCGCCGGTATTAGGCCCTTTATCGCCGTCAAAAGCGCGCTTATGGTCCTGAGAAGCAATCATCGGCACGATATGTTCGCCATCAGTAAATGCCAGGAGAGATGCTTCCTCACCCTGCATAAATTCTTCAATGACAACACGCGCGCCGGCACCGCCGAATTTATGCTGTTCGCCCATCATCTCGTCAATTGCTTCCAAAGCTTCTGCTTCCGTCATGGCAACAACAACGCCTTTGCCTGCTGCAAGCCCGTCAGCCTTAATAACAATCGGCGCGCCTTTTTCCTTAACATAAGCTTTAGCAGTTTCAATATCTTCGCAAACTTTAAAGAATGCTGTCGGGATATCATATTTTGCCATAATATTTTTGGCAAACGCTTTACTGCCTTCAAGCTGTGCTGCTGCTTTGGAAGGCCCAAAAACAGCAAGCCCGCGTGAAGCGAAGATATCGGCAATGCCTGCCACCAAAGTTGCTTCCGGGCCAACAACGGTTAAATCAATACCGTGTTCTTCAGCATAATCCGCAACACCTTCAAGATTATTCAAATCAAGTTCTATGCATTCACATTTTTCTACGGCAGCAATGCCGGGATTGCCGGGAGCTGCGTAAATTTTTTCAACCTGTGCGCTCTGTGCCAGTTTCCATGCCAGCGCATGTTCACGGCCGCCGCCGCCAATAAGTAATATCTGCATAATGCTTCTCCTTATTTGCCTTCGGCAAGCTGCTTGGTCAGATATGCACTGATGGCAGCATCATATTCGGAAGTATGCGTAAATGCTTCTTTAGCCAGAGTTTTGCGGGTAACAATATCAGCATCGCCATACTGCTGCAGCATTGCAATCAGGCTGCTGTAACGTGCCGGATTGGTAATAATAATGACATCGCGGAAGTTTTTGGCAGCTGCCCTTACCATTGCCGGACCGCCAATATCAATGTTTTCAATAGCTTCAGCTTCTGTTACGCCGGGTTTGGCAATAGTTTCTTTAAACGGATAGAGGTTTACTACAACGAGGTCAATCGGTTTAATGCCGTGTTCTTCCATTGCCTTAACATGTTCCGGATTACTGCGGACAGCTAAAATGCCGCCATGGATTTTCGGGTTTAAAGTTTTAACCCTGCCATCCATAATTTCCGGAAAACCGGTTACATCGCTGACATAAGTTACAGGAATGCCTGCGTCCTGCAAAGCCTTCATAGTGCCGCCGGTAGAAATAATTTCTACGCCGATTTCATGCAGAAACTGTGCCAGTTTAACAATGCCTGTTTTGTCAGATACGCTCAAAAGCGCTCTTTTTATTCTCATGTTCTTTCACCTCACTGCCGGAAGCACTTTAACGTGCCTTCCTTCTATTTGCAGCCTGCCTTCACTCCACAAACGTACAGCTTCGGGCAAAGCTTTATGTTCCTGTTCCAAAATTCTGTCTGCCAGTGTATCATGCGTATCATCATCCAGCACCGGCACTGCTTTTTGCAGAATAATCGGACCACTGTCGGTGCCTTCATCTACAAAATGCACTGTGCAGCCGGCAATTTTTACGCCGTAATCAAGCGCCTGTCCCTGTCCGTCAAGCCCCGGGAAACTCGGCAAAAGAGCCGGATGGATATTGACGATTTTATGATGCCAGTGCCCCACAAATTCCGGGCTTAAAATACGCATAAAACCTGCCAGTACAACCAGCTCCGCACAGGCTTCTTCCAGTGCGGCGGTAATTTTATTTTCAAAATCTTCTTTAGATGCACATTCTTTACGTTCAACCGCTACGGTTTTAATGCCGGCATTGTTTGCACGTTCCAAAGCAAAGGCATCTTTTTTATCGCTGATAACAACGGTAATTTCCACATTAAGCGTACCTGCGGAAATTTCGTCCATTAAAGCCTGCAAGTTACTGCCCCTGCCGCTTACAAGTACGCCGATTTTGCGCTTATTCACCAAAAACGCCGCCTTTCAGCACTGCTTTGCCGCTGCCTTCAACAATACGGCCAAGTTCATAGAAAGTTTCACCGGCATTTTTCAGATGTTCACGTACAGCGTCAGCTTCTTCCGGAGCAACTACCAGCACCATGCCTACGCCCATGTTAAAGGTGCGGTACATTTCATGCCAGTCAACATTGCCCCATTCCTGCAATTTTTTAAAGACAACAGGCACTTCCCATGCTGCTGCGTTAACGTCAGCATCGCAATCCTGAGGTAAAATGCGAGGAATGTTATCATAGAAACCGCCGCCGGTAATATGCACCATGCCGTGCAGATTAAATTTTTCAATCAGCGGCAGGCATACGCGCGGATAAAGACGGGTCGGTTTCAAAAGTTCTTCACCAAGAGTTGTGCCAAATTCCGGTACCGGAGTATCCATAGTGAAGCCCATTACGTCAAAGCAAATTTTACGTACAAGGGTAAAACCGTTGGAATGAATGCCGGAAGAAGGCAAACCTAAAAGCACATCGCCCGGTTTTACTTTTTCGCCGGTAATCATTTTGCTTTTTTCTACCACGCCAACACAGAAACCTGCAATATCGTATTCATTCTTGCCATACAAATCGCTCATTTCAGCAGTTTCACCGCCGATTAATGCGCAGCCGGATTCTTTGCAGGCATTGGCAACACCCTTAACAATCTGGGCAACCTTTTCAGCTTCCAAGGTTTCAATGGCAATATAATCAAGGAAAAACAGCGGTTCAGCGCCCTGTACAAGAATATCGTTTACGCTCATGGCAACTGCATCCTGACCGATAGTGTCATGTTTATCAGCCATAAAAGCCAGTTTCAGTTTAGTACCTACGCCGTCGGTGCCGCTTACCAGCACAGGCTCTTTGTATTTGCCGCTGTTCAATGCAAACAAACCGCCAAAGCCGCCAATGTCACCGATAACTTCGGGACGGTAAGTAGCCTGTACACTTGCTTTCATCAGTTCAACAGCTTCATTGCCGGCATCAATGTTTACACCGGCGTCTGCATAAGTAAGTTGTTTCTTGGTTTCTTCGCTCATCATCGTCCTCCTGTATCAGCCTTCATTTTCAAAAATATATTTAGAACCCTGCCTCAGGGTTTCTTCCGCATTGTCGGGATAATCTGCATTAAAGCAGGCATAGCACATACCGTCCGGGTCCATGCAGTTCAGCGAACGTTTCAAACCTTCCAGCGAAATATAATGCAGGGAATCTGCACCGATGTACTGGCAAATTTCTTCTTCCGTATGAGTAGAAGCAATCAGTTCTTTGCGTACGCTGGTATCAATGCCGTAGTAGCACGGGTCAGTTACCGGAGGAGAGCTGATGCACATATGCACTTCGCGTGCTCCGGCATCTTTAAGCAGTTTTACAATTTTGCCGCTGGTTGTGCCGCGCACAATACTGTCATCAACCACCACAACGGATTTGCCTTTAATAACGCTTTCTACCGGATTAAGTTTAAGCCTTACCGCATTTAAGCGCTGTTTTTGTGTAGGCTGAATAAACGTCCTGCCTACATAACGGTTTTTGGTTAAACCTTCCATAAACGGCACGCCGGATTCAAGGCTGTAGCCAACTGCTGCTGCCGTACCGGAGTCCGGAACGGAAATAACAATATCGGCTTTAATATCTTTAGTTTCTTTGGCAAGTTCCCTGCCCATATTGATGCGCGCCTGATAAACGGATTGTTTGTCAATAACGCTGTCGGTACGGGCAAAGTAAACATATTCAAATACGCAGTGCGCACGTTTGGCAGGCATTGTTTCTGCCCAGCGGCTGCTCTTGGGTTCATCGTGGTCATTTTCAAATACCAACATTTCGCCCGGTTCAACGTCGCGTACAAATTCTGCGCCAACCAAATCAAATGCACAGGATTCGGAGGCAACAACCCAGCCGCCGTCCATTTTGCCGATAGCCAGCGGACGGAAACCATACTGGTCGCGCACGGCAATAAGTTTATTATCGGTCATAACCAAAATGCCAAATGCACCTTTAATGGTGTTGGCAGCTTCGGCTACACGTTCTTCAATAGTTTTTTTACGGCTGCGGGCAATCAGGCTTACAACTACTTCAGTATCAACCGTAGTCTGGAACACAGCACCTTCCATAGAAAGACGTTTGCGGAGTTCAGCCGCATTGGTAAGGTTGCCGTTATGTGCCAGAGCAAGGTTGCCGCCGTCAAAATAAACACGCAGCGGCTGAATGTTGTATGCCATGCTGGAACCGGTTGTAGAATAACGTACATGCCCTATGGCAATATGGCCTTCCAGACCGCTTACGCCGCCTTTAAATACATCGGCAACAAGCCCCATGCCTTTTCTTACTTCCATATGTGAGCCGTCGGTAGCGGCAATGCCGCAGCTTTCCTGTCCGCGGTGCTGCAATGCATACAGACCCCAATAAGTGTTAAGCGCTACATCATCGCTATGGGAATAAATGCCGAATACGCCGCACTCTTCATGCATTTTGTCATCAGTAAAATCAATACCAGACATTCTCTGCTCCTTTTCTGCCGCTAATTACTGCTCGCCAGCGCGGAGCGCAGCCAGTTTTTCGCCTTTGGCTTTTACTTCCGCTTTCATTTTTTCACGGTCTTCAGCCAGTTTTTCAACAAGTTCAGGGTATTTGGTAGCCAGAATCTGTACTGCAAACAAAGCTGCGTTTTTAGCTCCGTTAATAGCCATGGTTGCTACCGGAATACCGCTCGGCATCTGTACAAAACTTAAAAGGGAATCCATTCCGTTTAAAGGAGTGGCATTAATGGGTATGCCAATTACCGGCAGCGTGGTAAATGCTGCAATAACGCCGCCCAAATGAGCTGCTGCGCCTGCTGCTGCAATAATTACCTCAACTCCGCGTTCACGCGCGCCTGCCGCAAACTCGTGCACCATTTCCGGGGTGCGGTGTGCAGATGCAACCACAACCTCTACTTCAACGCCAAAACTTTTTAAAGTTTTTTCCGCCGGTTCAAGCACCGGCCAGTCAGAATTGCTGCCCATAATAATTGCAACTTTCATTGTCCCACTGCCTTTCGATAAAAAATAAAGCCCGGCATCAAAATCTCATTGTGCTGTTCAACCAACTACAATTCTTCCGGGCGTCTTTACATAAATAATATTATTAACTTATTTTACCAATAGCCGCCCTTTGTGTCAATAAATTTACACATTTTTGCTGTTATTTGCTTTTTTCGGTTTCATAAGGCCAGCCGCTCATGCTTCCTTCAAGGCTCTGAACATTCTTATAGCCCGCAGCACGCAGCATTGTTTCGGCTTCATAGCCGCGCAAATCAATCTGGCAGCTGCATACAAGTTTTGCATCCTTGTCAGGCAAAGTATTGCAGCATTCACTGCGTACTTTATCAAGCGGCAGGTTTATAATATTGCAGCATCCGGCAATATGGCAGGCTTTAAATTCACCGGGCGTGCGCACATCAACCAAAGTATAATCTTTTTCCCTGCGCAGTTCCTTAAAATCTTTGGGATTAATGCTGCGCAGACGGCCTTCAATTTTATTCAGCAGCACATTTGCTGCCGTTGCAATATTATCAATCGGCCCGTTAAACGGCGGCGCATAACCGATATCAAACTCGCTTAAATCTTCAAGCGTTGCGCCCATGCTGATAGCGGCAACTAATGTGTCGATGCGCTTATCAACGCTTTGCCCAACTGCCTGTACACCGATAACTTTATGCGTTTTTTTATCGGCAAACAGTTTTAAAACAATGCGTCCGGCTCCCGGCATATAACCCAAACGGTCAACCCCCGGCACAATTACACTTTCAAAATCAATACCGGCAGCAGCGGCAGTACGTTCGTTTAAACCTGTACTGCCAGCTTCAATGCCCGGCATACGGCACAGCCCCGTGCCCAAAACACCGGGATATTTAATCATATCGCCGCAAATATTATCGGCAATTATGCGTCCGTGCTTGTTGGCAGTGCTGCCCATCGGCGCAAAAATTTTGCTTCCGCTTACGCGCTGCGTATTTTCTGCACAATCGCCACCCGCATAAATGCAGGGATCACTCGTCTGCATATATTCATTAACGGCAATGGCACCAGTCACGCCAATTTCAAGTCCAGCTTCGCGTGCAAGCTCTACATTTGGACGTACTCCTACCGCAACAATAACCATCTGCGCCGGGATCATACGTTTATCTGTTTTAACTGCGCTTACACGTTCTTCGCCTTCAAAAGCAACCGTTTTTTCACCCAAATATAAATTTATGCCTGCTGCGGCAACAGGTTTGGCTGCAAGCTGCGCCATTTCCAAATCAAGCATCTGCGGCAAAATGCGGTCCTGCATTTCCACAACGCTTACTTTAACGCCAATGTTGTTAAAAGCTTCAGCCAGTTCCATGCCAATAAAACCGGCGCCTACAATTACCACATCCGTTACGTTATTGGCTGTAATTTCAGCTTTAACCTGTTCTACTTCCCACGGAAACCAAAAGTTATGTATGCCCTGCAAATCAGCCCCGGACACAGGCAGGCGCACAGGAGTTGCACCGGTGCCAAGCACCAAAACATCATACGGCATATCTTCCGCCGTTCCCGTTTCTTTATTAAGCACCGTAACAGTTTTTGCTGCACGGTTAATCTTATGCGCTTCATGGCGGATTAAAACGTCAATGCCCTTCACATTTTTAAAATAATCCACATCGCGTGCAATCCCCTGCGGCGTATGCGTAAACTCATCAAAATTTTTAACTTCATCACTTATATAATACGGAAATCCGCACGCGCCGTAACTTACAAGACCGCCGCGTTCAATTACCGTAATTTCCGCATCTTTATCTCTGCGGCGCAAGCGCGAAGCGGTTTTCATTCCCGCTGCCACACCGCCGATAATAAGAACCTTTTTTGCCATAAACTTCCGCTCCTTCCGTTCACAAACTTCTATATTTATATTATATAACAAAAATCAAAATGCCACAGCAAATAAACGCCATGGCATAAAAAAATACATTATAAATTTATTGTTTTCGCATTTCCTTAATAATCAGCGAAACAGAAGGCTGGGTAATGCTGAACAGGTTAGCCAGAAATACCTGCGTTAAATGTTCGTCTTTATATAACCGCCATATCTCTGCATTGCGTTCATCTTTGCCGTAAAACGGGCGCAGCTTTATTTCACGTGTTTCTATGCAGAAGCCACGGTCTGTTAATACCACTACCCTGCGGCTGCCGTCGGCATCCGTTATTTTCAGTTCCAGCGCCTTGCCGCCGCTCTCACAGCGCAGGTTGATGTTATAAGCTTCTATTTCTGCCTTACCTACTGCTTTTTGTATCATGGTCTGGTTAAACGGTATGTCTTTTATATCCACCTTTTCACCTCTTTTACCTTGCTGCTGTTTTGCGCTGCAATATTTTAAGCGCCATGGTGTAGGCGTTGCGCATGGTTTTATCGCTGCCTACGGTTTTCGGCGTTGTGTCTGCCCCTAAATCGGCACACACATTGCCTTTATCATCTACTATGTAGCTTGCCCCTATAATATATTCGCTGCCGAAGGTGTTAAATAAATACAGGCTTACCGATGATGCTGCACCTGCCATATCTTCTCCCTGTCTTAAAGATGTAAGGAATGCTGCATCTGTATATTTTTCTTCGGCGAAGAAGGCAAGGTAGTATCTGCCGTCTTTTTTTACGGTGTTTACACTGTCGCTGTCTATATAAAGCACGCCTACATCTGTTTTGCCTGCTTCAAGCAGTGTTTGCGCAAGTGTTGGCAGGGGCAGCATGCACAGCGCTGCTGCCGTAAGGCAGGTTGCCATCAGTCCTTTTATTGTTTTCATTTACTGTTACCTTGCTTTTTATTTCTCAGCTTCATTCTGCTGCATGGGGCTTAAGGCAAAGTCGGTCATTTTGTTTTCTTTGTTGAAGGCAAAGGTGATGCTTACCAGTTTTTCTTTGCTGAAGGAACCAATATAGGTTACATAGTCTACGTTGTCGTAACGCTGGAAGGAGTAGAATTTGCTTTCTTTTAATCTTCCGAAGCGTTCCTGTACCTGTTTTTTAAGTACGTCGTAGGCTTGTTCTGTTACTTTGGCTTTTAAGGTGGCGTCAAAGCCGTTGCTGAAGGTATTGTAGTTAGGTGCTTCAAGCGTGAAGGCTGCTACAAAGTTTTCAGCTGCTTTTTGTTCTTTGTTTAAGTCGCCGCCGTCTGCTGCAAAGCCGAGTGAGCAGATTGCCAGGGTAAAGATTGCTGTTAAAGTTAAGATAAGTTTTTTCATTGGTTTCCCTCCATTTATTTTTTGTTTCTCAGATTTAGTTTTAAATTGTGATACGATTGCAAAGGATGTGCTAAAAAATATTTGTATTTATATATATGGTTTTATTGGTAGTAATAAAGGCGGGACAAGCCCGCCTTTATTTTTAAACTCATTGCGTTTTAAGCAAAGTGCTTAATTATTTAGCTTCTGCCTGTGCTGCGCGTTCTGCTGCAAGTTTGGCATGGCGTTCCATTTGTGCTTTAATTTTTGCTTCTTTTGCTGCTTTTTTCATTTCTTCTGCTTTAGCAAGTTTAGCTTCTTCTGCACGTCTTACGTCGGCTTCTGCCTGTGCTTTTTTAATTTCGGCTACTTTTTCGGGAGATTTGCGGCCGAATTTCCATGTTGCACCAATGCCGCCCATTACTTCGTCACCACTGGTGGATACGGAAAGGCTCAGCATGAAGTCGCGGTTCGGATAATGGAACAGGCCAAGTGCTGCGCCGGTTTCATCACGGTACTGGCCTACGCCTACTGCAACTTCAGTCGGAGCTGCCGGGTCATAGCCCATGGTGCGCAGGTTAGCGATAGCTGCTGCCATTGCGCCTACTTTATCGATACGGTCTTCGAGGTGGTTAACGCGGCTGTTCAGGTCTGCTACGCCCTGTTCAAGGTTGCCAACGCGGTTACCTACATCAGAAAGACTTACCTCATTTTCTGTACCTTTATTAATTACAACGTCATGATCACTGATAATAGTGCTATCGGCAATGCTTACACCGTCATTAGAAACAGTAGTTTGACCAGCAGTAACTTTACCATCACTCATAGTTACATCGCCGATAGTGCCGCCACCTGCATTAATTACACCATCAGTATTGATATTGCCATCTTTATCCATTGTTACGCCGCCAATAGTACCACCTTCGCCTGCATTAACTACACCGTCAGTGTTAATATTGCCATCGCTCATTGTTACATCGCCAATAGTGCCACTTTCAGCATTCATATTGCCGCCTTCACCGGTACTTACATCGCCTTTTACATCAAGGTTGCCGTCAATAGTAGTAGTGCCAGTTTCTTTATCATAGCTAATGCCTTGGGTTCTATCGTGAATATCAGCAACAGCATCGGCAAGGTCTTCTAAAGTATAATTACCTGCGTAAGCATTGTTCGCTCCATAACCGCCATAAGTAAAGTGGAAATCACTTGCCTCTCCAGCATATACTGTACCTTTAAATCCAATACCATCATCAGTCATAGAAATTACATTATTACCAGCGGTAAGATTTACACCATGTTCATTAAGATTAAATTGATTATTACCTTTTACAACAGCAAAACCAGCTTCATTAGCAGATAATAACACATCACCTTTATTCATAGCGATACCGTCTTCTGTTACAGCTAAAGTTTTCTCGATTACTGTTGTATCATCAGTACCATCACTGTTAGCGTCAACACGTTCAATACCTGCTACATTTTTGTTGGTGTTAGTAACATTTGTACTTAATTCACTAATATCAACGCCATCAACTTTTATCCCATCTTCCAAATGTATATTTCCAGTATTATCAATTCGCAAATTATTATTAGCTACATTAACGCCATTATTGGAAACTGTAAAGAAGCCATCTGCAAGATTAACGCTTTTAGCCGTTACACCACCATTTGGGTTAACTTTAAAATTTCCATTAGCAGCATTTATTGTTCCATCGTCATAAACTTTGAAGTAGTCTTCAATAATAGTAACATCATTACCATTAGCATTTTGTGTGCGCCTAATACCTGCAGTATTGTTTGCAACTGTATCTAAATCTGCTCCAGAAGTAGTTACAAAATTATTGCCTATAAAGTTGTTGCCAGTAACATTACCATCACCATTAAATTCTACACCACCTATATTAGAACCAGCAGCCGCAGTTAAACTACCATCAGCACCAATACCAAAAGCATCTGAACTGTGAGTTATTACGCCAGTACTATCTACACTCAATGTTCCTTCAATAGTAGTAGTATCCTGAACTGGATCACGTTCAATACCTGCTACATTTGCATGATCTTTAGCAATATCAATATCAGCAACTAAAACCTTATTTCCATCAGTTGCAAGTGTTACACCGTTATATGCAGATGCAGTTACGGCACCATTATCTGCATTAAGATGAATATTGCTGCCTACCGCAACATTTCCTGTTTTTCCATCAATGATAGTAGTCGGTGCATCCCAACTTCCTTTTTCACCAACTACCGCAAGGCTTCCTTCCATGCTTAAATTGCCATTTTCCGGGTCAATGCGCAAAGTAGAAGAACCACCTTTAGGTGCAGCATAAATCATAGTTTTATAAGTATCAGTACCTGTTTGAATATCTTCTACATACCAACCGCCGGTACGACCAGTAGAACTGAGATTTCCGGCAGTTATCTTACCGTTTCTATCTACTTTAAAGGTAGCCGCAGAATTATAAATTTCACCGGTAGAACCATTTACTGTCAATGTTTCTTCAAGAACTGTTGTTCCCTTATCTCCACTAACATTTATACGCTTAATACCTTTTACATTACTCAAATCAACATCTTTAAATTGAGTTAAATCAACAGTTGTTCCATCAACAGTAAGAGTGTCCGTATCTAAATTATTTATTGTTAAATTTTTGAAAGTTTTATTTTCAAGCGCATTTATCAATTCCTGAGAAGCAATTGTAAATTTGCCAACAATTTTGTGCGTTATACCACCAAATTCATTACCTTCTGAACCCGTAATATACAATCCATCGCTACCAGTAATTACGCCATCACTAATTGATGTATTGTTATCTTTTTCATAATTGAAATCAAAATGAATACCACTAGAATCACCTGTAATACTATCAACACTACCAGCCATAACCGGAGCAGCATAGAACACTGCCATTGTGCTTACGGCTAACATACTTGCTAAAATTTTGCTTTTTTTACTTTTAGCCATCTTTATCACCTTTCCCGTTTTTTATTTAAAAGCGCGCGCTTTTAAATACTTTTGCTGTAAGCCGTCCGGGAATGTTACCGCGGAGTTTCATTCCGCAGGCGGTTTGCAGGCTTTAAGTTCACCAAAGATGAATCTGCCTCCATCTTTATACCAAAAGTATACCACATTTTTACCCCCCCGCAAGACATTTTGGCTAGTGTAAGTCTTACTTTTACTGGTCTTGTGGAAACTTTATTCCTACCGGCAGGTTTACGCGGCAACGCAGTTTAAAATTAAATCTAACTAACAGTGATGTGTGACATTTAGTTTGGCAATAAAAAACTGATAAATGGCTTTTTTGTATTCATGTTTTTATTAACATTTGTATTATTTATACAGGCATAAAGAAAGAGCTGAACATTATGTTCAGCTCTTTCTTATTATTTAGTTATTTATTTTTCTGTTTCTACTTCAATATTGCCGTCTTTCAGCACAACTTTTACTTTGCTGCCGCCAGTAATTTCACCTGCAACAATTTTTTTGCCGAGGATGTTTTCGACAGTATGTACAATCAGGCGTTTCAGCGGACGTGCGCCAAAGGCGGGGTCAAAGCCTGCACTTGCAAGGTATGCCACAGCTTCGTCGCTGGCGGTAAGCGTAATTTCAAGCTGTTTTTGCAGTCTGTCGCTGAGTTCTTTAAGTATGAGTTTGACTATATCCTTAATCTGTTCTGCCTGCAGGGCTTTAAATACTACAATATCATCAACACGGTTCAAAAATTCCGGACGGAAGAAACGCATCAGCATATTCTGTACTTCTTCGCGCGTTATTTCGCCCTGTTTCTGCATGATTTCGGCAGAGCCAAGGTTACTGGTCATAATGATAAGAGTATTTTTAAAATCTACAATACGCCCCTGTCCATCGGTTAAGCGGCCATCATCAAGCACCTGCAAAAGTACGTTAAATACATCGGCATGGGCTTTTTCAATTTCGTCCAGCAAAATTACGCTGTACGGATGACGGCGTACCGCTTCAGTAAGCTGGCCGCCTTCATCATAGCCAACATAGCCCGGAGGTGCGCCGATAAGGCGGGATACCGTATGTTTCTCCATATATTCGCTCATATCAATGCGAACCATGTTGCGTTCATCATCAAACAGAATTTCGGCAAGCGCTTTGGCAAGTTCCGTTTTGCCGACGCCGGTAGGTCCAAGGAAGATGAAGGAACCAATCGGGCGGTTGGGGTCTTTAATGCCTGCGCGTGCGCGGATTACGGCTTCGCTGACTGCTTTAACGGCTTCATCCTGCCCAACAACACGCTGATGCAGGCGTTCTTCCAGATGGATGAGTTTTTCGCGTTCGCCGCCGTTTAAGCGTGCAACAGGAATACCTGTCCATGTGCTTACTACTTTGGCAATATCTTCTTCGTCAACTTCTTCTTTCAAAAGTACGCCGTCTTTATCATCACTGCCGCCCTGCGAAAGTTTGGTCAGTTCTTTTTGCAGTTCCGGCAGACGGCCATATTTAAGTTCTGCCAGTTTGTTTAAATCGTAGTTGCGCTCGGCGGTTTCCATGTCGTGTTTAACGGCATCAATTTCTTTTTTAACTTCACGTACACGGCTGATGGCTGCTTTTTGTGCTTCCCAGCGTTTTACAAGTTCATCGTTGGATTTTTTCAGTTCTGCCAGTTCTTCTTCAATTTTAGCAAGACGGTCTTTGCTCTGGTCATCGCTTTCTTTTCTTAATGCCTGTGCTTCAATTTCAAGCTGCAAAATGCGGCGCTTGCTTTCATCAAGTTCAGCAGGCAGGCTGTCAATTTCGGTACGCAGGCGGGCTGCAGCTTCGTCTACCAGGTCAATGGCTTTATCCGGCAGGAACCTGTCGTTGATATAGCGGTTGCTTAATACGGCAGCAGCTACCAAAGCGGCATCTTTAATGCGCACGCCATGGTGAACTTCGTAACGTTCTTTTAAGCCGCGCAGAATGGAAATGGTATCTTCAACGCCCGGCTGTTTTACCAGCACCGGCTGGAAACGGCGTTCAAGCGCACTGTCTTTTTCGATATATTTGCGGTATTCATTAAGCGTTGTTGCGCCGATGCAGCGGAGTTCGCCACGGGCAAGCATCGGTTTTAAAATATTGCCTGCATCCATAGCGCCTTCGGCAGCGCCTGCGCCAACAACGGTATGCAGTTCATCAATGAACATGATAATCTGCCCACCGGATTCAGATACCGCTTTTAATACTTTTTTAAGGCGTTCTTCAAATTCGCCGCGGTATTTGGCGCCGGCAACAAGAGCTGCCAAATCCAGTGCGTACAAAGTTTTGTTTTTAAGGCTTTCCGGCACATCGCCTGCCACAATGCGGCGTGCAAGTCCTTCTACAATAGCGGTTTTGCCAACGCCCGGTTCGCCTATTAAAACAGGGTTGTTCTTTTTGCGGCGTGAGAGTATTTCTACCACGCGGCGGATTTCTTCGTCCCTGCCGATTACAGGGTCAAGTTTGCCTTCTTTGGCTTTGGCAGTTAAATCCTGCCCGTATTTTTCAAGGGTCTGTTTCTTTTCATCGCCTTCGGCACTGTTGGTATAAGCCATGTATAAACCTTCGGCTTTATTTTTGGTAATGCCGTATTTTTTCAAGAGCGCAGTTACATCACTGTCGCCATCGCTTGCAAGAGCACTTACAAGGTGGCAGATGTTAACTTCACCCTGCCCTGCATTTTGTGCGGCAATAGCCAGCACGCGGGCTGTGCCGGTGCTCATCATCAGCGCGCGGTCCTGCCCTTTTACGCCGGGGATTTTCTGCACAAGGCGTTTCGCCTCGGCAGCAAAGCTGTTTACATCAGCACCGGCATTTTTTAACAGAAACGGAAAGAAGCCTTCGCTTCCGGCCAGCGCCAGTAAAATATGGGCGCAGGCAAGTTCCTGGTTATAATTTATAACTGCCTGCTGCTGTGCAGCTTCCAATATGCTTTTTACTTCTTCACTGTAGCGTTCGTTCATAGCGCTAACCTCCTTTAAACTGCATAACAGTAAAATATTTTACATAAATTTTTATTTTAAATACGCAGGGAAACGGCCTGCGGCGGCGAATAAGCAAGTAAATGCTTTTTTCACGGAGGATATTTTATGAATACATCCATGATTGTATACCGTCTGTTTGACGTTGCCGATGAAATTGACCTTGATTTGGTGCAGGCCCTGTGGACCAGCCGCAACAAGATTGCTTCCAGGCTGCGCCTTGACCGTATATCTACCAAGTCCATTACTTTTAAAGACCCGCCGGTACTGGTTGAGCTTGGCTCCCACGATATGCAGTTCGGCAGTAAAACCTACCTTACCGAGGTGAAAGCCCGCATTTTTGATTTAGGCGTTATCAGCCTTATTCTGCGTATTCATTTTGAAGATGATGTTACATTTGACGAGTATATGGATATGTCCATCGTCAGCGAAAATATGCCTGAAGATGAAATCCGCTCTTACCTTGACGCCGTTTTGGAAACCATCCGCCCGGCGTGCAGCAATGAACGCATTTCGGATTTTGACGAAGATTTCGTTGTTTATTATTTCCAGGACAAAGTGCCGCAGGATTGGGATATTGTGCCGCTGCTGCTCAAAGACCGTACGCCTGTCAGCGAAGAAACACGTGCCGAAACTTTGGCTAACCGTTTTACTTACGCCGATGACGTTTGCTATCTGGCTTGGGATTCCGCAGTGGTTTATGACCCTACCGGCAGCCTTGACGTGCCTGACCTGTTGGAGTTTGCCAATGCACAGTTTCTGGAGCTGCGCTACTATGACAATGCTCTGAACAATGCAATTGACCGTACTTACGATGAACTGGAAGCCGCCGAAAAAGGCAGCACCGGCAGCCGCCAGACAAGCTACCGCAAAATCCGCGGCAGGCTGATGGAACTGATGGCCGATGTAAGCACGCTGACCAGCAACATTAACAACGCTTTGCAGGTTACGGAAGATATTTTTTACGCGCGCATTTATACGCGTTATCTTGACCTGCTGCGCGCTTCCGTCTGGAAAGACAACATCGAAAACAAACTGCTTGTAATTCAGCGCAGCTATAATCTTCTTAACGAAGAAGTATCCATGTACCGTTTTGAATTTATCGGCATGAGCGCCGTTACGCTTTTAGCAATCATACTGCTTTTGGTAATTTACATAGCAGTGCGTTAACAACGCTTTAATAACAGGGGCATTTTTCTGCTCCTGTTTTATATTATAGCAATAAAAGTCAAAAAGTCAAACAAAATTTTATTTATTTTTTGTTCTTTTTTTAACTTGACAAATTGACGTCAGCGCAGGAAAATATACATATTATTTTATTTTTTTAGAGGGGAAAGATTAATATGACACCATCATCTATTTTAAAAGGAACAGCTGTACTGCTTTTTCTGCAAGGCATCAGTACAGTGGCGCTTAACTTATGCGGGCTGAAATTTCCGCCTGCGCTTTTGGCAATGCTGCTTTTACTGGCACTTTTGTTGAACGGAACTATAAAATCGCGCACAGTTGAAGATGTATGCGATATTTTAATTGAAAAAATGGGCATGCTGTTTCTACCCGCAGGCGTAAGCATTTTGCTATATCTTGATATCATTATTGCCGAAAGCACCGCCATTATTATTACCATTATAATAAGCAGCCTTATGATTTTAGCGGTAACGGCGCTATTTTTAGATTTTATGCTGAAACGCAAAGGCGGTGAAAGCAAATGAATTTCCTGCCGGAAGCATTTATTCAATCGCCGCTGTTTGGCATTGCACTTACCATTGTTGTTTATGTAATGTGCGAAATTATTGTAGATAAATTTGAACTTAATATTGTGCCGCCGTTTGTACTGGCGTGCCCGCTGATAATTCTGTTCATTTATTTTCAGGAGCCTCATATCACTTATGATGATTATGAAACAGGTGCAGGCTTTATTAACTTTTTGCTTGGCCCTGCCACGGTTGCGCTGGCATTGCCGCTGTACAATAACCGCCGCATTATAAAGGAAAACTTATTTGTAATAGTCAGCGGCATTATAGTTGCTACTGTTACCGGCATCATCAGCATTTTTATCTGCGCCAAAATTTTCGGTGCCAGCGAACAGGTATTGCTTTCGCTGATCCCAAAATCCGTCACCACTCCTATTGCCATGGATGTCTCCTCATCAATAGGCGGCATACCTGCCCTTACCGCTGCCTGCGTTATTTTTACAGGTATGTTCGGCGCAACAATTAACCATAAGCTGCTGAAAGCCTTAAAAATAAAAAATAATATCGCCATCGGCTTATCCATCGGCGCATCCAGCCATGGCCTAGGAACAAGCGTCTGCGCAAGCAAAAGCGCTTTGCAGCTTGCTATCGGCGGTGCATCAATCGGTCTTACAGGCATTGCAACATCCATACTTGCACCGGTACTGCTGCCTGTTTTAAACAGCATATTTTAAATAATTCAAACCATAAAACAATAAAAAACGGTATCGCCTTTATGGCAATACCGTTTTTTCTATTTTGCAGGACGTTTCAGTTGAATACCGCACAATAACATGCCGCGTTCATATTTGCTCCGTTCTTCGCCGGATACAGGCACATAAGCAGCAATTTTATCTACATAGGCAAGTAAATCTTCTTCAGTGCCGTTTTTTATTTCCAGTTCAGTTTCATTAATCGGGCTTTCGGCGCCATTACGTGCTGTTATTTTGCCATTATCCACTGCTAATTCCAGTGTTGTAGCTTCTGTAATTTTCAGCAGGCATATTTTTCGTTCTACGCTTACCGTAAACAGTTTTTTCAGCGGCTCGCCTTCCAGAATTTTTGTCAAATCGCCATTAAAGCCTTCCTTATCAAAACCTTGCAGCACCGGCTCAGCATCAGTTAAATTAACATTATATTCATTACGGCAGCTAAATCCGCCCTGTACTTTTTTATCGGTCTTTATTGTCGCCTCAAATTTATCTCCGTTTTGGCGTACGCGGTAAGCAATGCCATTATGCATTAATTTCAGCGATTCCGTATCGTAATATGTTGTTGCCAAATGCAGCACAGCTTCACTGCCGGGCACAATTTTTTCTGTAATAAGCGGTGACGTAAGCAGTTTTTTCAGCGCATCTGCCGCTATATTAAGTTTTACTTCTATTTCTGCGGACATTTATCTGCTCCTTTTATGCTATTGAACCTCTCAGTTCGGTAAAAATAACTTTGCCTTCATCAAGGCTGTAAACCTGCGGTTCCAGTTCACGTAAATCATCGGTGCGCCATCCTTTACGCTGCGCCGCCAAAAGTTCCAGTGCTTCATCAAGATTTTCCGCTGCCACAATGGCGATGGCATCAAGATAAAATTCGGTGTTTACACAAGGTTCCTGTATCATACTGTGGCTATGATAAGTTTTGTTATGGCGCCATACATAAAGTTTCATAAACGCACCTTCTTTCTGTGTTCTTTGGTTTTATTATAAACTTTTATTGCCGCTGCGGCAACTTTTATAACACAAACCGTGCCCTGCTCGCAAAAGCAAAAACCGCCGGCATAAAACCGGCGGTGCTGCTGCGCAAAATCATTTTCGCAAATCCGCATTCCAGTCAAAAATTCTGCCTGTTTGCGGGTCAATTTCAAATTCGTATTTCATACCGTTGTAAAACAGTTCTCCCTCGTAACGCAGGCGTCCATCTCCGTATTCTTCCCAAATACGCACGTTATCCGCACTGCTGCCTTCAACCTTTTGCTGCACAAGGCGTTTGGCCTGCTGCATATCCACAGGCTTGCCGCCAAGACGGTTCAGCCATTCTTCTTTTACTTCGTAATCGGCGCCTACTATTCTTCCATCTTCTGTTGCAATTTCAAAATCGTAATCGCCGTAACTGGTTTCAAATTCAATTTTATAAATTGGTATGCCATTATCGCCATCTTGTTCAATTTTAACATTGTAGGCATCATCTTTAGGCACATCAGCATTTTTCAGCGCAATAGCCAAAGCGGCATCGGTGTCAACAGCACCGGCAGTTCCACAGCCGGCAAGTGCAATGCTTAAAGCGCAGGCAATTGTTAAAGCGAGTTTTTTCATACGTTTCACAACCTTTACGTTAAATTAATCCCTTAATTTAGCTTTATAGGCTTCGCCAACTTTTTCAACTACATTCTTAATAACGGCATCAATTTCTTCATCGGTCAAAGTACGGTCATCTGCCTGGAAGGTTAAGTTAAATGCCATGGATTTATAACCTTCGGCAACCTGTTTGCCGGTGTAAACGTCAAATACCTGTACCTTTTTAAGCAAGGCGCCCGCATTGGTGCGGATTACATTTTCCAGTTCTTCCATTGATACGTTCAGCGGAACAACAACTGCGATATCGCGCGAAGTTGCAGGATATTTTGGCAGATGTACAAACTGCGGCACGTTAGTTGCAGTTGCAATAAGCGGAGCTACTTCCAGTTCCAGCACGCAAACGCTGCCGTTTAAATCAAAGTTTGCTGCAGCAGTGGGGTGCAGTTCACCAAACCAGCCAATTACTTTACCACCTGCTTCAACGGCACAGCTTTTACCCGGATGAAGATAAGGCTGTTCAACAGGAACAAATTTAACGTCAGACATTTGCAGGCTTTCCAGCAGTCCTTCTACAACGCCTTTCATATCATAAAAATCAACTTCGTCTTTGGTTTCAGTCCAGTTTAAGCTGCGGCGGCGGCCGGTAAGAACAGCACACAACACCAGTTTTTCTTCCGGCAATTCTTTAAGCGGCAGTGCTTTGGGCAGGAATACTTTGCCAATTTCAAAAATTTTAACTGATTCAGCCTGACGGGCCTGGTTGTAAGCTGCTGTGTTAAGCATGCCCGGCAGCATACTGGTGCGCATTACTTTAAACTCATCGCTCAGCGGGTTCATTAATTCAATAGCCTGACGGCGTGCGTCATTATCTGCCAACAGCATTTTGTCAAAATTGTTGGGATTAATGAAGCTGTAAGTCATAACCTCATTTAATCCGGCAGCGGCAAGATAATCTTCCATTTCTTCACGCACATCATCAATAACTGCCTGACGGCCTTGTACAAGCGGCAGTTCCGGATTATGCGATTCAATTTTATCATAAGAGTGCATTCTGGCAATTTCTTCGCTGATATCGGCATCGCAGCTAATGTCATAACGCCAGCTTGGCGCTGTAACTACCAGTACGCCGTCTTCAACTTCTACACCAAACTGTAATTTTTTAAGAATATCAACCATTTCATCAGCGGCAATTTCAACGCCGATGCGGGTATTGATAGCTTTAGGCGTTACGCGGATAACGGCAGGTTTAACCTCTTCCGGGTAATCTTCAACAACGCCGCAAACGGTTTCACAGGCACCCATTTGCTCCAGCAAATGTGCAGCACGGTTCAGTGCGTTATGCGTAAGGATGGTATCAACACCGCGTTCAAAACGTCCGGATGCTTCACTGCGCAGGCCAAGTGCTTTGGAAGTACGGCGGATAGAAGGGCCGTTAAACGTTGCGGCTTCAAGCATTACATTTACAGTTTCAGCGGTAACTTCTGTTTCAAGACCGCCCATTACACCGCCGAGGCCAACGGCATGGGTCGGGTCGGCAATGGTAATCATGTCAGATGTTAAAATACGTTCCTGGCTGTCCAGAGTTACCAGTTTTTCACCCTCAGCAGCACGGCGTACAATAAGTTTGTGTCCGCCTACTTTATCATAATCATAAGCATGCATCGGCTGGCCAAGTTCAAGCATTACATAGTTACTGATATCTACAACGTTGTTGATTGGTCTTATTCCACAAGCCATTAATCTATTTTTTATAAATGCTGGACTTTCTTTTATTGTTACATTTAATGCTTTTTTTGCTAGGAATAATTTACAGTTTTCTGTTTTTATATCGATTTTGAAATTATTGTTTATGTCTTCTCCTGATTCTGAATGTGATAAATCTACTGGTTTTACTTTTTTGTCATATATTGCTCCTAATTCATATGCCATTCCTAATATGCTTAATAAGTCTCCACGGTTTGCTGTTAGCTCAAAATCTATTACTCCATCATCCATTTGTAGATATTTGGCTGGGTCTTCACCAACTACTGCATCATCGCCTAGTTCACATATTCCTTCTTTGTCTGCTTGTGTTAGGAACTTCCCATCTATTCCTAGCTCTGCTAGTGAACACATCATTCCGTTAGATTCTTGGCCACGAATCATGCCTCTTTTTATTGTTACATCTCCTGGTAGCTCTGCTCCTACTTTTGCCACTATTACTTTTAGTCCTGCTCTTACATTTGGTGCTCCGCATACTATGTTTAGTACTTCTGTTCCTATGTTTACTGTGCATATGTGTAGGTGGTCTGAGTCTGGATGATTTTCGCATGTTAGTACTTGACCTATGATTAGGTTTGTTCCTCCTAGGAATTTTTCTGCTGAATCATATTCGTTTCCTACTCGTGTCATGTCTTCTGCTATGGTTTTTAAATCTATGTCATTTATGTCTATGTAATCTTTTACAAAGTTTGTACTTAGTTTCATAATTTTTCTTCCTTTCTTTTTTATGTGCCTATGTTGAGGCCGTTCCGAAGAAAATATATATTAAAATTCCGTTCCTTACTGGTCGTTTTTTCGCAGTGTTGTTTGTGCTGGATTATTAAACTTGGTACTGATTGCCATAGAGGTTGTCTTTGTACTCCCAAGCTGCGCGTCACTGCATTTTAATATATATTTTCTTCTACACTACTCTACTGTTTGATTTCATTCATTATTAAAATGGTTTTAAAAATTATCTTCTTGCGAATTGGTTTAAGAATTTTATGTCGTTTGAGTATAGTAGTCTCATGTCTGGTATTCCGAATTTGAACATTGCTAGTCTGTCTATTCCTGTTCCGAAGGCGAATCCGCTGTATTGGTCTGGGTCATAGCCGTTCATTTTTAGTACATTTGGATGTACCATTCCTGCTCCTAGTACTTCTATCCAGCCTGTTTTTTTGCATAGTGGGCATCCTTTTCCTCCGCATTTGAAGCATGTTACATCTACTTCGTATGATGGCTCTGTGAATGGGAAGTAACTTGGTCTGAATCGTAGCTCTGTTTTTTCTCCTAACATTTTTTTCATGAATACTTCTAGTGTTCCTTTTAGATTTGCTAGTGATACATTGTTTTCTTTTTTGTCTATTACTAGTCCTTCTACTTGGTTGAATTGGTGTGAATGTGTTGCATCATCTTCTCTTCTGTATGTTTTTCCTGTGCATATCATTCTTATTGGTTTGTTTCCACCATATTCTAGCATTGTTCTTGCTTGTACTGCTGATGTTTGTGTTCTTAATAAGTAGTTGTCTGTTATATAAAAGCTGTCTTGCATGTCTCTTGCTGGATGTCCTTCTGGTAAGTTTAGTCTTGCAAAACAGAATTCGTCTGTTTCTAGCTCTGGTCCTGATATTACATCATACCCCATTGATACGAATAGATCTTCTATTTCTTCTATTACTATATTCATTGGGTTTTTGCTTCCTTTTTTTACTTTTTTCCCTGGAAGTGTTATATCTATTGTTTCTGCTGATAATTTTTTATTTAATTCTATTTGTTTAAATTCT
>ERZ779889.928-NODE-928-length-32992-cov-4.248990_pt1 | contig 32992 bp, 29 predicted proteins | sample MGYA00511030_ERZ779889 | MGnify/ENA primary metagenome ERZ779889 (study PRJEB29588, sample SAMEA2160616) | human gut metagenome | biome: human gut; feature: human-associated habitat; material: faeces | place: Denmark | collected 2008/2010 ... | reverse complement strand
CCCCTCCCTCTAGAGCCGAGGGCGGCTAGTCTTTTCTCGTTGCTGGATTTTCATTGAAGTTAGCGCACTTGCCGTCTTCTCCCCCGGGGAAAGTGCCGTGATTTCCCACGATTTTGGTGCACTTTCCACCGTGGCTGGTGCAGAAAATTTGGTTTATAAAATAAATTAGTTTATATTTGCATCGTAAAACAAAAGAGAAGAGAAGGCGCCGCTCTTCTTTTTGCAGAACTTGGTTTATTTTTTAAAGTATTTTAAAGCGATGGAAAACAACTTCGACAAAAACGGACTTTCAATAGAAAAGTCATTGGAAATCATCTCTGAGGCAATCAACAACAGCCGACAGGACTTTCAGCGGCGCGGTGGCACCGCAATGCTCATCTGGGGAACAACCGTAATCCTCGTATCCGGGATTGTCCTGCTGGGGCTGACACTTTCGGACAACAATCATCTGTGGAACCTGGCCTGGTTTCTGATTCCATTTATCGGCTGGCCTCTGAATCAGCTGGTATTCAAACGCATCGAGAGTAAGGGGAAGGGCGAGAATTTCGTGTCCAGGTCCGTGGGCATCGTATGGGGCATATTCGGAATCCTGGCAATAGCCGTCGGCATCATGGCATTCTTCATTCCCATACCGACAAACGGTGTCATAATACTGCTTCTGGGCATGGCCGGCGCAGTCACCGGGGTCCTCTGCAGTTCTTGGACCGTATTCATTCTCAGCATTATCTGCGGAATAGCGGGACTGCCCTGCGATTACTTCCTGAACATACCCACTCCGCTGATCATGGCCGTCGCAGCGCTGATGACCCTCGTCATCCCAGGCCTGATATTCAACCGTCAAACCAGTAAACTGCAGTAACAGCCATGGGAGAATTTGCAAAACTCGACCCGCTGCTGCACTCCGAACTGCGTCTGGCCGTCATGTCCACCCTTCTGACCATGGAAGAGGCCGACTTCGTGTACCTGCGCGAGGCCACCGGAGCCACTGCCGGCAATCTGAGCGTACAGCTCGACAAATTGTCCGAGGCAGGGTATATCACTGTCGAAAAAGGATTTGCGGGGAAAAAGCCCCGGACGGTGTGCCGGATAACGGATGTGGGGAAGAAGGCGTTTGCGGGGTATGTGGAGGCACTAAAGTCGTATCTGCGCTGAGCGCAGATACGACTTCGCTCCGAGTACCTCCTGAAAGCGATTGCCTACGTCCTGCGCAATCCGTCGGCAGCCGGCCTGGCCGTTCATCCGACCCTTTACAGATGGGGCTCCGGTCCGCTGTACTTCAACGGCGGCAACACTCTTGCCGTCAACACCCCGGTTACCGACATCGCCCACCTGAGCACACGGCAGCAGCAGAAATTGTTCCGTTCCCGCCGGCAACTGCCCGGGCACTACACCGTGACAGCCGACGGTCTCATCTGTCCGGAATACTATGCAGACTACCGCTCCGTCGAGGAACTTTTCCGAACCCCGGTCAGGATGCTGAAGTCTTATGACACACGCAGCCAGTCAAACATCCGGAAAGCACAGCCATACCCACAGCCAAACAACGGTAAGTTGTGTCACACCCCGATTTCACTACACACTGACATTCAGGGTTATACAAACCAGTCCTGATCTTTCCAGGCCCTCACAACATCCCGAGAAGATCACACCGCTTCCGCAACACATTGATTTATAAGAAATCACAAAACTACCCTGTTCGCCTGCTTACCGTTAATCAGAGAACGCGGGCAAGATTGCGGAACAGCGCGTCGGGAAGATCCGCCGAATCACTTATTTCAGACAAGATTATTCACAAAAATTTGCATCTACAGAATTTTTGCCTACCTTTGCAGTGTATTAGTTACGTAGTACACTAAAGAAAGAGACAGTGGGACGGATAAGAGTGTCACAGAAACACTGCTGCCGGGAAAGGCGGATAATCTGAAGTTAAACGATAAAGCATAAAAGTAAATGTTATGGAAAAGAATGAACCGACAGTAAGAATCGAGAATCTGAGATTCAGCTACAGAAAACACCTGGTGTTTGAGAACCTGTCCATGAGTCTCGAGGCCGGCAGGATCTACGGCCTGCTCGGAGAGAACGGCGTGGGAAAGACCACGCTGCTGCGCATCATCAGCGGACTGCTGCGGCCCAAGAGCGGAGACTGCTCCGTGCTGGGCATCAGATCATCCTCGCGCAATCCCGAAATGCTCAAGGACCTGTACTTCATCCCCGAGATCTTCATCGCCCCTCCCATCCCCGTCAGGCGGTTCGCGCAGAGCAATTCCCTGCTCTATCCGGGTTACGACAACGCCATGTTCGAGAGGCTGTGCCGGACTTTCGAGGTGGATGCCTCAAGCCGCTTCGACCGGCTCTCGCAGGGACAGCAGAAAAAGGCCCTGATCTCGTTTGCCCTGGCCCTCAATACCAGGGTGCTGCTGATGGACGAGCCTTCCAACGGCCTGGACATTCCCTCGAAGACCACCCTGCGCCGCGTCATCTCCGAATGTGCCACCGAAGACCGGGTCATCGTCATCTCCACCCATCAGGTACGCGACCTGGAGAACCTCATAGACCCGATAGTCATCCTGGACCGCGAAGGCATGATCCTCAACGCATCCGTAGAGGATATCAGCAAAAAGCTGCTGTTTACCACCGCCCCGACACTCAGTCCTGAGGCCTACTGGAGCGAAAGCGGCCTGAGCGGATACTATCAGGTACTTCCCACCCGCGATGAGGCCGACTCGAGAGTCAACCTCGAAGCCCTTTTCAACGCGGCCCTCAAGAACAAGGAGACATTCAAGACTCTTTTCAGCAAATAAACACATTCACACTTGACTAAATACGTACACACCATGAACGCAACATTCAACATACGCAGGCAGGGCCTGACCATCTACAAGGAGCTTCAGGAGAAATACTCTATAATCCTGACCAGCACATGCATCATTCTCATGATCTACCTTGCCATATGGGCCCTTAATCTCATCGACGGTGAGCCAGTCTCCACCGTAGCCCGTGCAGTCACAGCCGCGACAATCCTCAGCATCATAGGCTGCCTGGCACCCTTCTTCCTCTACAAGAACGAAAACCGCCGCATGGAAGGTGTCTTCTACGCCGTCTCTCCTTCATCGACCCTCGAGAAGTGCATCAGTATGCTGGTCATCTGCTCGGTCATCTTCCCCTTGCTCTCCACAGTCCTGCTGATGAGCCTCGACTCCCTGCTCACCCTCATGCCGTTTGAAGCCAGCTACTCCGGCAGCATCTGGGGCTGCATGTTCTCCTCCAAGGTATATATGGACACAATCATGGGCTTCATGCCTTTCAGTTTCAACACTGACGCAATGCACATTGACTTAGTCAACAAGATGTACGACACCGTAAATCCGATGTCCATACCGCCAATCGTAGGCATTGCCATGACTCAGAGCGCATTTGTCCTGCTCAATATGCTGTTCCGCCGACACAAGATAGGCTATACCCTGCTTACTTTTCTGGGTATCTGGGTAATAGGGGCTGTCATCTCCGTCATCTCCGCCATCTGCTTCTTCGACAGTCTGCAGAGCAATCCCGACATAGCCCCCGAGCGCATGCTCCAGTGGATGATAACCCTGTCCAGAGCACTCTCACTCATTTACTGCATCCTCCCTATAGTTTTCTGGGCACTCACCTACTTCCGCATCCGCAGGCTTCAGTATTAAGGTCACAGTAAAATGCAAGCAACTATGGAATTTGACCAGCATAAACCGATATACCTGCAGATAGCCGACTCGATATGCGAGCGGATTCTGACAGGACAGTGGCCCGAGGGCGACCGCATACCGTCGGTAAGGGAATGCGGCATAGCCCTTGAGGTCAATCCGAACACGGTCGCCCGCTCCTACGACGAGCTGTCCCAGGACGGCATCATCCACAACAAGCGCGGCATAGGCTACTTCGTAAGCCCCGGTGCAAGGAAGATCATCCGTGACAGACAGCGGGAGGCCTTCGTCTCCGAGGATCTGAAAGAAATCTTCCGGAAAATGGACATCCTCGGCATCACTATCGAGGAGGTTTCCTCCCTTTACAGTGAATATGCAGCAGACAACAAACATTAGACAACAGCAATGAAACGCATACTTACAGCTATTTCGATGGCCATACTTGCCATGACCGCCATCGGCACGGCAGAAGCCCGGCAGCTGACAGACGGCAGGAACAGCCTGACCGGCAAGGTAACGGACGCCGCCACATCGGCACCGGTGGAGTTCGCGACAGTGGCCCTGATACTGCCGGACAGCACATTCGTGGACGGCACCACCACCGATTCCACGGGAAAGTTCGCTTTCAGCGGCCTGACGGCAAGAGAATATATTCTCAAGATATCATTCATCGGATACAAAGACGCGGTCATCAGAGTCAATCCGGCCGACGGCACAGACATCGGGACAGTCAGCATCGAACCTGACGCTGAGATGCTGGATGCTGTAGTAGTATCTGCAAGAAGACCTGTCATCGAGCAGAAGCTGGACAAGATAGTAATGAATGTCTCGGACGCTGTATCCACCGAAGGCAGCAACGGCACGGACCTGCTGCGTAAGGCACCGGGCGTCACCATTGACTTCGACGGCAACGTCAAGCTCAACGGCTCATCTGTAGCTGTGTGGATCGACGGCAGACCCTCGAATCTGTCCGGCAAGGAACTGGAAGTCCTGCTCAACTCCACCGACGGCACCACGATTGACCGGATAGAAATCATGGCCCATCCTTCCTCAAAATACGATGCAGCCGGCGGAGGAGGTATCATAAACATCGTCACCAAGAAGAATTTCACCCAGGGACTCAACGGCTCCGTCAATCTCGGATACGGCGGCATGTACTTCGACAGGTACAACCAGGCCGCGGACGGCTCGGTCAATCTGAGCTACCGGGGAAAGAAAACCAACACATTCCTTACCTACAGCGCCCGCTATGACGACATGGACATAATCCTGGACTCCAGATCCCTTTACGGAGAGAACAACTCCATCGCCATGTCCAGCAGGTCCAATCTGCTCAACCAAAGCCTGGACCAGATGTTCCGCGTCGGCAACGACTGGTACATCAACGACAACAACATACTGGGGGTAATAGTCAACGGCACGTTCCGCAACAGCGGCACAGGAACATACGGCGACAACTTCACGGAACACCTGCTCGGTGACGAACTGCTGGGCCGGCTGGAAAGCAGCATAGACAACTCCGACCGTTTCAACGGCATCTCCGCCAACCTCAACTATACACACACATTTGACAAGGCAAAGGCCCAGGAGCTGACCGTCAACGCCGACTACTCATATTTCGACATCCTCAATACCAGCCGCCAAAGCGACATACCCGTCCCCGGCCTTCAGACACTGCTTCAGCTCGATTCCAACATATTCCGGCAGAACGCCGCCCAGAAACTCCAGATATGGTCAGCCAAAGCCGACTACCAGCAGGTATTCTGGCAGACCGGCCTGCTTGAGGCGGGACTCAAATGGTCCCGTACAGTCACCGACAACAACTCTGTCCGCGACGATTTCTTCAACAATGCCTGGAACTACAGCGACAGCCTTTCCAACATCTTCCTCTACGACGAGCAGATAGCGGCAGCCTACATCTCCGCCGCCAAGAGCTTCGGGCAGAAATGGTCGGTCAAGATAGGCCTGCGCGGTGAATACACATACGCCAGAGGAGACTGGCGCAGTGCCGGTGAGAAAAGCGTCAAGAGCTATTTCAACCTCTTCCCCACTGCCTTTGTAAGCTATATGCCTACTCAGAAATGGCGGCTGGCCGCCTCATACACCCGCCGTATCAACAGACCCGGATACAGCCAGCTCAACCCCTTCCGCACCTACATGTCCGCAAACGCATATACGGAAGGAGACCCCAATCTTGATCCGCAGTTCTCCGACCAGGTATCCCTGACCGTAGGCTACGGCCAGCATCTCAACCTGAGCCTGATGTACCAGCACAACTCCAACCTCATCATGCAGCACCCGGAAGTCAATCCAGACAACGGCGAGCAGCGTCTGATCTGGGAGAACTTCGGCACCCAGGAAATAGCCGGAGCGGCCCTGTCCGTATCCGAGCTGCCCATCACCAAATGGCTGAACTTCTCGGCCAACTATTTCGCCGCCTACAACGGCAACACCAGCGCGGAAGGCAACTATGACGAAGGCTCGTTCCTGCAAAGTTTCTACGGCAACCTGACATTCCTGCTGCCCAAAGAGTGGAAAATCGAAGTCGGAGGATTCGGCTCCGGCAACATGACCATAGGATACATGAACATCCGTCCGATGTACATGCTTTTCGGAGGCATCAAGAAAAACCTGTGGGACGGCCGAGGCACCATAGCCATCAACGTCCAGGACATCCTCCGGTCGTTCAGGAGCGACATCACATCGTACACGGGCGACGTGGAGACCTACAGCATCCACCAGCGCATGAACATACAGAAAGTCACACTGTCCTTCAGCTGGCGCTTCGGCACCGCGACCAACACACGCAGGCGCAATGTCGGCAGCTTCGAGGAGTCTTCCCGCGTAGGCGGCTCCTCCGGCATAAGTACCGGACAGCAAGGTACGGGAGGGATGATGTGATGGGAGCTCCGTACTTCAGGTTCAAGCAGTTCACCGTATGGCACGACCGCTGCGCCATGAAGGTGGGCACGGACGGTGTCCTGTTAGGGGCATGGGCCGGTCAGGAACGTTTTGGAGAGACACAGGTAAATCATCCCAGGAACATTCTTGACATCGGCACCGGAAGCGGTCTGATAGCCCTGATGCTGGCCCAGAGGTTTCCCAAGGCCCGCATCACAGGCATTGACTGCGACAGAGACGCCGCCATGCAGGCAAAGGAGAACTTCACAGGCTCTCCATGGGCAGACCGGCTCAGGGCCGTCCGGACAGGGCTGCAGGATTTCTGCCGTGACACTGCCACCGCCGCTGAACGCTTCGACCTGATAGTATCCAACCCACCGTTTTACGACAACACACTGACCAATCCGGACAGCCGCCGCTCTGCCGCCAGGCATACAGACGGCCTTCCGCACGACGAATTGCTGCTGCTCTCCGCCAGCCTGCTCTCCGGCTCAGGGGTCTTTAGTCTGATCATACCCTCCGAGTCCGAGAAATCCATACTGCGGCTGGCGGACAGAAGCAGGCTCTACCTGCACCGCATCACCCGGGTCTACTCAAAGCCGTCCCCGCGTCCCCGGCGCATCTTGGCATCATTCGGCAAGCAGCCCGTCCTATCTCCCGCAGAGGACACCCTCACGCTGACCGGCCCGGACGGACACCGGAGTACGGAGCACGCGGCACTTACCAAAGACTTCTACCTTTATGAACAATAATCAACACACGCCTGTATGAAAAGAACAGCACTTATCACCGCAGCGACCCTGCTGCTCCTGGCCGGAACCGCCACACAGGCCACGGCCCAGAACGACACCGCAACTGCCTTGAACGCGACTACTGTCACAGACTCCGTATCCACCCAGCGGACAGATACCGGGACAGTGGCCGTGAAACCGAGAGTATGGTTCTCATTCCCGACCGAAATAAGAATGGGTACCGATATGCTCGATTATCCTGAATTCATGACATTTGACTGGAATATATCCCCTGGAGTCTCATTCCGGAACGGTCTGTCCATAAGAGTTCCTGTCGAATACGTCATCGGCATGACAAAAGATGGCTACAATGGCTACGAAGGGTACTACGCCTCCAACGGCACTGTCGGCCTCAATCTTGGTTATGATTTCCTTAATAAAAGTGACCGATGGAGACTGGAACTCAACGCCTCCGGAGGCTCTACCTACCTCAAGACCTCCTATCGTTTCGCATACGCCGACCTGAACCTGAAATTCGGCTCGAAGCATCTCGGTGTCTATAACCTCTACTTCGGTCTGGGTCTCCGCTACCTCCATCCCTACAACCCGGACATGACACAGAAACTCATGTTCAACTTCACTATCGGCTTCTGGGCATTCTAAACCGGAGGCAGCATCCACCCCGGTACACCATCCCGGCCAAGACTCATCAAGATTCATCAAGGCGCATCATCCACGGTGCGCCTTTTCGAATGTCCCTGCGTAGGCGGCATCAAGGGCGGAGTAGAAGTCTTCACCGAAGGCATCCGTCAAGGGCTTCTGCAGGAAGCGGAAGACCGGGATGCCTTCCTTTTTGCCCTTGGCGAACGCGCAGGAGCAGATGTTCCAGCGGTGAAGGTTGAGGGCCGTAATTCCGTTGGAGAGTCTGGAAACCCGAATCGGATACAAACGGCAGGAGATGGGCTTTACGAAGTCCGAGCCGCCCCTGCACCAGGACCGCTCGATAGTGCAGAACCAGTTGCCTTCAGCATCGCAGGACGCATAGGCGCATTCCTCCCTGCCCGGCACCAGCGGAGTGACCATATCCCCGTCTGAGTCTATTTCGAAAAATCCCTTCTCGGCCACCACGGCCCTGCCCTCAGGAGACATCAGCGGAGAGAACTTGTCGTAATTGGCCTCAATGCGCTCCGGCTCGCTCTCCTCCATCGGAGCACCGCTGTCCCCGATGATGCAGCACGCACCGCCGCAAGTCCCATAATCGCAGGCAAAACACTCCGTGAAAATCTCCGAGGAGACTATCTTGTCATCTATTATCACCATTGTATCCATATTCTTAATCATTATTCCGGAACCACCGACAGTGTTGACAGGCTTCCCTCTTCCAGTATCGTGTACAGATACTCATTGACCTGCTTGGCCGTGACTGCGTCCAATGCGGCGGACCGTCTGGTATAAAAGTCCTTCATGTCGACAAAACGGTTACGCAGCACCGCCTCCCAATACTTGTAGTCCCGCGACTCCCGCAGCTTGTCCTTCAGGGCCATATTGCGCTTCACTCCTGCCACCTCACCATCGCTGACTCTATTCTCCGCAAGATTCACCAGAATATCGGCAAAGATATCCTCCACGTCCTCCACCGGTTCCGCTGTCGTAAAACTGAATTCCACTGTCATCACCTCCTCCGGATAACGATAGAACCTCCGTTCGGCCTCGGCCAGAATACCTCTGAGCGAAAGTTGTCTTATAACCTCCCTCTCTATCACCTTGCCGGTGACTTCCGAAAGCATTCTATCCTCCACCGTAAGTTCCGACGGCACGGTGAGCTTGCAGCTGTACAGCCAGCGCGGGAAACTCATCGGTACTCTCACCTCCTCCGCAGCATCATAGGACGCTATAAAGAAACTGCTGTTCTCACTGCGGCCGAGTCCCGCCCTTCTACCAGGAAGTCCGGAAAGACTTGCATATGCTGATCTGAGCAGGTCGTTCTCCTCAAAGTCTCCCACAAAAATGAACGAGAACTCCGATACATTGGAGAACAGCGCATTGACAAATTTCAACGCGGCATCGTAGTCCAACTCCGATATACCGGCCTCCTCCTCGGCAGTCAGCACCCCCGACATTGAGCGGATATCCCTCTGACGCAAAGCCTGAAATACCTTTTCCGGCGAATTGAGCGCATAAGGTCCGCAACCCTCCTCCATCCGCCTGAATTTATCGAAAGTCTGGTAATCCGGCTCCGAGCCTTCGAAATACATCGCCACAATATCCAGAAAATCCTCCATGTGCTCTACGGGAAAACTGCCGGAGAGCCTGCGCTCCCCTACCGACACCGTCCTTTCCAGCGAGACTCCCAGAGAGTCCTGAAAACGCTGCATTCCATACATGTTCATTTTCCCTACAAGCGATATCCTGGCAACGTCATTGATGTATTTGCGAAGCACTGCCAGACTGTCTCCCGATAAAGAGACTCCACCTCTGGCCACAGCCGTAAAATACACCATCCCAGGCTCCGCGTCCATCTTGCGGAACGCCACAACAGCCCCGTTGGGCAAACGCCTGGACACCACGCCCGTGGACTTATTGACAAAACTGTTCCTTTCCGTGATACTGCCGGCAGCATACTCCTGAGAAGAACGGCGGGGAAAATATTTCTCCACATACGGCCCGGGATTTACTGCGAAATACTCCAGCCCTCCAGTCGGTTCAGGGGAAGAGCACACCACTGTCCGGCAGCTGTCCACCGAGAACACCGAAGACAGAAAAGCCGACACCGTATGACTGTCCACCACATTCTCGGCCGTCTCTATATAACTTTTGTACAGTTCGATGCCAGCCATCACATAACCGTCAGTGAAATTTGAGACACAGATATTCCTGTAGTACTTGTTGTCCAATGAAGAGCGACGCCTGTAAGTCTCGTCCAGTCTGTCTATGAATTCCTCACTGCTCTTCCTGAATTCACTGTCCGAGATTCCGTATTGGCACACACGTTCCACCTCGTTCAGTATCAGCACATAAGCATCCACATAATCATCAGGAGCGCACTCCACCGAAAGACGGTAGGAGATACGGTTGAGATAAGGCACTATGCCGGTCTGGACATCCAGCGCATAGAAAGGCGCGTCCTCCAGCGCGGACATCAGACGCTTTTTCATAATGTCCATTCCGACTTCGGACACATAGTTGTAGATAAACGGGATGGCCGTATTGCGCAGAGACGGGTCCAGAGGGTCAACGATATAGTCAAACGTCACCCTGGCCCTGTCAGCCTCCCTGTCCTGAAAATAGAAATATCCTCCCCCGGCGGCATCCAGGACCGAATCAGGGAAATCGGGCAGAGGAGTACCGGGTCTGGGAATTATCTGGAACAGGGCCCGGATCTTGGACTCAACCGCAGCGGCGTCTATGTCCCCGGCTATGACTATCGCCTGCCGGTCCGGCCTGCAACGGTTCTTGTAGAACGCAGCCACATCCGCCGCCGTATATCCGTCCACAGCCTTCAGCAGATCCCCTATCGCAGCAGGGGCCAACGGTGTGCCGGCGAAATAATACCTGGCCAGACTGTCCTCTATGCGGCGGTCAAGGGTCATGGAAGAGGCGAACATATTACGGAAGAAATGCTTTCCCCGCTCCACCGAACGGTCGTCCACGATGAGGGCCGAGGACATATTGAACATCGCCAGCAGCATCGAGTCCACTACCGAGGCGTTCTTTCCTATAGGCACATTGTTGAATGAGTATGTGGTATGGTAGTCTTCCGCCTCTATCTCCAGGCCGTCAGTACGGCTCAGTCCCATGTCATCGATAAAGGAGAAAATGGCTCCGTCGGGGAAATTGTGCGTCTCGGTAAGGGCCATGCACTCCATCAGGTAGGTCATGCCCAGCGAGGAGGAGTCCTCCAGGGCCAGTCCGTTTCTCTGGACAAATGCGAAATCCGCATACCCCTTAACTGAGGAATTAGGCACCAGGTAGTACACCAGACCGTTCGGCATGATGCCTCGGACTATCCTGGCATCGTCCTCCAGAATGCCCACCAGCTGTGCTGAGGCCAGGACCGAGCTGGTCATCAATATCATGACGCATAAAAAAATACGTTTCATGAGACAAATGTATAAAAATATATTCTATATTTGTCGGCTGAATATAATCCAATCACATGAAAAAAGTTTTATCTATTCTTACAATCGCTACAATTTCAGCCATATCCGTCTTTGCTCAGGATATGGAATCCGCGACATCCCTGTACAACGAGGGAGCAACAGCACTGAACGCCGGAGACAAACAGACTGCTCTGGGATATTTTGAGGAAGCTCTCGCACAGGCCGCCATAATAGGTCCTGAGGCCGACGAACTGGCCTACAACTGCCAGAGGAACATCCCCACCCTTCTCAACGCCATCGGCAAGGAACTGGCAGCCGCCAATGACATAGACTCTGCGGTAGTCGTCCTCAATCAGGCCATAGCAAAAGCCGAGGAATATGGACAGAACGACCTCGCAGCCGAGGCGATTACACTGATTCCCCAACTGTATATGCAGCAGGGCAACCTCTTCCTCAATCAGAAAGACTACGACGCAGCCATCGAGAGCTACAAGAAAGTAGTTGAAGCCAACCCCAACGATGCTGTCGGCTATCTCCGCCTGGGCCAGGCAGCACGTCGCGTAAACGACATTGAGACAGCTATATCCGCTCTCACAAAGGCTTCCGAACTGGGACAGAAGAATGCTGCTGACAAGGAAATCGCGACTCTCTATCTTACGATATCCAACTCACAGCTCAAAGCAAAGAACTACGAGAGTGCTCTCGAATACGCCCAGAAGGCCAATGATGTACAGCCCAATCCCACAGCCATGCAGATCGCCGGCACAGCAGCTCTTCAGTTGAAAAACTACGCCGCAGCCATCGAGAACTTCGAGGGATTCATCGCCGCCTCTCCCAACGCCAAGAACATCGACCAGATCAGATACCAGCTGGCTACGGCATACGAGGCCACAGGCGACAAGACCAACGCCTGCGTCAACTACAGGGCCATCATGAACAACCCTCAGTTTGCCGAGTACGCAAAGCACAAAGTAGACAACGAACTCAAATGCCAGTAGCATTAGAGCTTCTTGCCCCGGCTAAGAATAAGGACATCGGCATCGCGGCCATAGACTGCGGTGCCGATGCCGTATATATCGCCGGCCCTTCGTTCGGCGCCAGGGAAGCCGCAGGTAACAGTTTCGACGACATCGCCGGGCTGTGCGGCTACGCTCACAAATTCGGAGTCAAGGTATTCCTTACACTCAACACGCTCATCTACGAGAATGAGCTGGATGATGCCAGACAGTGCGTATTACGCGCTGTGGAAGCCGGCTGCGACGCCCTCATCGTCCAGGACCTCGGGCTGATGGCCATGAAGATTCCGTCCATAGAGCTGCATGCCTCCACCCAGTGCAATATCCGCACAGTGGAGCAGGCCCGCTGGCTGGCCTCGCTCGGGTTCAAGAGGCTGGTGCTGGCACGCGAACTGAGCCTGAGACAGATACGGGAGATAGCGGAAGCCGTACCGGGCTGCGGCATAGAATGCTTCGTTCACGGGGCCCTGTGTGTGTCCTACAGCGGCCAGTGCTATATGAGCCAATACCTCGCAGAGCGCAGCGCCAACCGGGGCCGCTGCATCCAGGCCTGCCGCTCCCGCTATGATCTGCTGGACACCGACGGACGGACACTACTTAAAGACAAAGCCGTACTCTCACTCAAAGACCTCTCCCTTCAGGACCGTCTGGAGCAGCTGGCCGAAGCCGGGGCCACATCGTTCAAGATAGAGGGCCGGCTCAAGAACATCTCTTATGTGCGCAACATCGTGCGCTCCTACAACAATACACTGGACACTTTGGTTAAAAACAGTCAGGGGAGATACGTCCGCAGTTCCTGTGGCTCACCGGCCGGAGGATTCACTCCCCACCCGGAAGCCACTTTCAACCGAGGCTACACACACTACTTCATCGACGGAAAGCGCGGCCAGTGGTGCTCCGGAGACTATGCCAAAGGCGTAGGCGAGCCTGTAGGCGATACAATAAGAGTACTTAATAACCGTGCAGGAAATCAGTCCACTGTCTTTGAGATACGCCCGCGCAAAAATCTAAGCACCCCTCTGGCCAACGGAGACGGACTCTGCGTAATCTCAGAAAAAGGTGAAATACTCGGAATGAAGGCCGATATCGTGCGCGGCAATACCATAACATGTAACCAGAGAGTGGAACTGACTCCCGGACTGCCGGTTTACCGCAATTTCAATCACGCCCTGGAAAAAAACCTGGAAAACAATCCTCCTCTCAGGCTAATACAGGCTACACTGGCACTTAAAGCCATGGATGAAAACCGGTACACCATTACAGCCACCGCTCCCGGAAACACACCCGCCGCATCCGTGAGCTTTGAAGCGGAACAGGCGCTCAACCGGGACAAGGCCGCAGCAGACCTGCACGCATCCTTGTCCAAAAGAAGCGGGATTTTCGCATTTACTCTGACGGAGCTGCCCGATGACGGTCCGCTTCCATTCCTGCCTTCATCAACCGCCAATGCCCTGCGCCGGGAACTGGCCCGGAGACTGGAGCCTGTTCCGGCACAGCCGGACATGACCCTCTCCGTTCCGTTTGACCACATCGACAGGAACAAGATTGTTCCTCCCGCGCAAAAGTTACAGCTCAACTGCGCCAACTCTCTGTCCCGCAGCATCTACCTGGCTGCAGGCGTAGAGCCTGGCACGGCATTTGAGCTGGACCGGTCATCCAAGGTGGAGCTCATGCGGTGCAAATACTGCATCCGCTACGAGACCGGACGCTGTCCAAAGACCAATCCTAAGGAAAAAGCCACACCGCTCTACCTGAGCAACAACGGCCGCCTGTTCAAAGCCGTCTTCGACTGCGCACGCTGCGAGATGAGCATATTGCCCTGCACCGGCAACCGCAAGTAAACTTGCATTCCTTTAAGTTTATTATTATCTTTGCTAAGTTACTTTACAACTAAACAAAAAGCCATGGAAGTCTACGACAACAATTACCGCGGCCCCGTATACATCGAAAGGCGTACAAACGGACTGGGGACAGCCGGATTCGTACTGTCTCTGATCACTTTTATTTTCGGATGGGTGCCCGTCTTCGGATGGATCATTTGGGTCCTCGGCCTCATATTCTCATTCATCGGCATGTTCAGAAGACCACGGGGACTGGCCATTGCCGGATTCATCATCTCACTGATAGATATCATACTCATACTCTTCCTGTTCGCGGTCATAGCGGCCGCATTTGGCATAGCCGGTGCCTCCACCGCCCTCTACACGATGCTTTAACCCTAAAAAATAAACGTCATGAACACTCAACCACGTGCATTTATCTTTCTGGCCGAAGGCTTCGAGATTACCGAGGCCATGGCCCCCGCCGACATCCTCATAAGAGGCGGCATCGAGCTCAACATCATATCCATCGGCAGCACCCACGCCGTGACAAGTGCACAGCGTATAAGTGTCAACGCCGAGTCGACTCTGGAGGAATATCCCCTGGACGATATCCGCAAGGAGGACATCATGATATTCCCCGGAGGAATGCCCGGCACTTCCAATCTGGCCGAATGCGCTCCGCTGATGAACCGGATGCAGAGGCATTTTGCAGAAGGCGGAACAGTTGCGGCAATATGTGCGGCACCAGGCCTGGTACTGTCACAGCTGCCTCTTGACGAAGTAGTCAAAGCCAAGGGCAGCCTCAGAATGACCTGCTATGAGGGATTCGAGCCGGCCCTCACAGCAAAAGGTGTCACCATCATTGACCAGAGAGATGGCGTTGTCAAAGACGGCAACATCATATCGGCCAGCGGTCCGGGCCATGCGGTAGCCTTCGGTCTGAAAATTCTGGAGCACATCGCAGGTACCGAATCCTCGGAGACCATCGCCAAAGCCCTTATGCTGTAGAAAGATTAAAGGCCGCATCCCTCAACCTGAGCATCAGCTCTGAAGAGAGGATGTGATATCGGCAAGTTCTGCTGTGATGGCCTGTTGCCGGCGCTTGTTATATTCGAGAGAAAGATCATCGATAAGTTCCTGAGCATTATCAGTTGCCGTCTGCATGGCTATCATGCGGGCGGCATTTTCAGCTGTAACACTGTCCAGCAGCACACGGTAAAGACGGATGCGGGTAGCCGAGGGCAGCAGAGCGGCAAGCAGTTCGTCAGGACCTGGCTCCAGTATATAGTCATGAGCCGCCTCGCGTCCGGCATTGTCCACGCTCTCCTCCTTGAAAGGCAGAAGCTGGTCAGTAACCGGCACCTGATGCCCCATTGAGCGGAAATGATTGTAGACCATGCAGACCCTGTCGTTACGGTCTGCAATATAGTCCTGCATCAGCTGTGTTGCCAAAGGCGCTATGCCGTCAAACGAATACTTCCCGGCCAGATGCCTGTAATCCAGATTGATCTCCAATGCCGGAGCAAACCTCGCCGCAAAGGCAGGCCGGACGACTGCCTGCACCATCTTCTCCCCTATCGGACATATTGTTATCTTTGAGAATCCTTCGGATATCAGGGATTTCAGGACGGACTCCAGCTGCCGCACGGCATTGGCGTTGAAAGCCCCGCACAGAGAACTGTCCGAAGCCAGAGCTATCACTACGGCATGCCGCAGTTCCTTATGCGGCAGATATAGCGGCGAGGCCGTCACCACATCAGGATCGCTGCACAAAGCCGCCACCGTCTCGGTAAAACGGTTCTCATACCGCGCAAGAGCCTCCATCAAAGCCTGAACACGATGCAGCTTGGCCGACGAGACCATCTTCATCGCGGAAGTGATCTTCAACGTGTTCTGCACGGAGTTTATACGTCCTTTCAGCTCTTTCAGCGCAGCCATAGTCCTAAGCCTTTAGGGAAGAGGCCACCTCGGCGGCTGCCTTTTCTATCGTATGACAGGTATCCTCATCCAGATTTCCGGCCGCCAGTGTGCCGAATACACCGGTCGGCTTCAAGGCCTCAATCAGCAGCCTCTCAAAATCCTCCACATGCTCCATCGGCACATCCCTCAGCAGACCATGCGTACCACAGTAGAGGACGGCTATCTGCTGGCCCACAGGCATGGGACTGTACTGGGGCTGCACGAGCAGACGGGTATTCTTGCGTCCACGGTCCAAAACAGCCGCCGTCACAGGATCCATATCACTGCTGAACTTGGAGAACGACTCCAGTTCGCGGAACTGCGCCTGATCTATCTTAAGCGTTCCGGCCACCTTCTTCATGGCCTTGACCTGAGCATTGCCGCCGACACGGGAAACGGATATACCTACATCTATCGCCGGCATGTTGCCTTCGTTGAACAGATTGGTATCAAGGAATATCTGGCCGTCAGTGATGGATATCACATTGGTCGGAATGTAGGCAGACACGTCCCCAGCCTGCGTCTCAATGATAGGCAGGGCCGTAAGCGAGCCGCCTCCACGCACCTTTCCCTTCATGGATTCCGGCAGATCATTCATTTCACGGGCAACATCTTCCTGGGCGATAATCTTCGCCGCCCTCTCCAGCAGACGGGAATGCAGGTAGAAAATGTCTCCGGGATAGGCCTCTCGTCCTGACGGACGGCGGAGAATCAGAGAAACCTCACGATAAGCGACGGCCTGCTTGGAAAGGTCATCGTACACCACGAGGGCGTGACGTCCCGTATCCCGGAAATATTCGCCTATGGCGGCTCCTGCAAACGGGGCGAAGTACTGCACTGCGGCAGGATCCGAGGCTGTGGCGGCCACCACTACCGTGTAGTCCATGGCTCCGTACCTGTGCAGCGTCTCTACGAGATTGGCTACTGTGGATGCCTTCTGGCCTACTGCCACGTAGATACAGTAGACCGGATCGCCGGCCTCATAGTTGGACCGCTGGTTGATAATCGTATCAACCGCAATGGCTGTCTTTCCGGTCTGACGGTCTCCGATAATCAGCTCCCTCTGCCCGCGACCGATGGGAATCATGGCGTCTATGGCCTTTATACCGGTCTGAAGCGGCTGGTTGACAGGCTGACGGAAGATAACTCCGGGTGCCTTGCGGTCCAACGGCATCTCCACTCTTTCGCCCTTTATCTCTCCAGCCCCGTCCATAGGCTCACCGAGCGGATTGATGACACGTCCCAGAAGTCCCTCGCTGACTCCTATAGAAGCAGTCCTGCCGGTCCTGCGCACCATATCTCCCTCCTTGACCTGATCTGTCGGTCCCAACAGCACGGCTCCGACATTATCCTCCTCCAAGTTCATGACCACGGCTTTCATACCGTTGTCGAACTCCAGCAGCTCGCTGGACTCGGCATTGCGCAGTCCGAAGATACGCACCACGCCGTCACTGACCTGAAGGACTGTACCGACCTCGGCGTACTTGGCCTCGAGGTCTACCCCCTGAAGCTCTGCCAGCAGGGCCTTGGATACTTCTGACGGTTTTATCTTATCTATATTCTCACTCATTTTCTATCATTTAAGCAATATTAAATCTTTTTTGAAGGGTTGCTGCCCAGCCTTTGACGCAGCGTTCTGAGCTGGGATGCCACACTTGCGTCTATGAATGTGTCCTCCATACGGAACACAAAACCTCCGATAATGCCAGGATCAATCCTGACAGAGACATCGACAGTACATCCACAGCTGTCCTGCATCTGTTTCCGGATCATTTCCCTTACACTGTCCCCCAGTGGGACTGCGGTTGTCAGCACCGCTTCCTTTAGATGATGCCTTTCCCTGTACAGTTCAATAAAGGAATGCAGAATGAAATAAAAATAGGCCTCACGGCGATGCCGGAGAAGCATCCTGATAAAATCCCGCAATGACCGGCATGGTCCCTCCTCTCCGAACAGGGCGGATATCGCAGCGGCTTTCTCCCCGGAAGAGACCAGTGGAGACAATACAGTCTCACGCAACAAGGGCACATAGTCATAATGCTCTGACAGGGGGAGCAACTGGTCATACACCATAGTCTCCTCCCCCAGCCCCGCGGAATACTCCGCCAAAGCCCTCGCATAACGTCTGGATATCAATCCTATGCCTGTCATCTTTAAGCCTCCTTATTCATCCCGTCGTTTTTCCTTTCCATCTCGGAAAGCAGCCTCTCAGCCAAAACTGTCTGAGCCTGAGAATCTTCAAGTTTGGAGCGCAGAAGTTTCTCACTGATAGCTATTGACAGAAGAGCCACCTGATGCCTGGCATCTCTTATTATAGCCTCACTCTCACTCTGGGCACTGGCTCTGGCCGCGGCGATGATACGCTCGCTCTCTTCCCCTGCCCGCAAACGGGCCTCGGAAAGAATCTTCTCCCGCGCGTCAGCCGCGGACTTGAGAATCTCGGCCTTCTGCCTCTGGGCATCCTGACGTACCACGTCCATCTCCGCCTGAAGCCCCTCCAGCCTGCGCTGAGCCTCCCCGGCCTCCTCCAATGACGAGGCAATATACTTCTTCCGCTCATCCAAGGTCTTCTGTATGGCCGGAAAGCCGAACCTTGCCAGCAGTCCGAAGACGATGAGGAACGCTATGGTCATCCATATAAGCAGTCCCGGTTCCGGTTGCAAAAGTCCCATAGCCAGTCCTCCTCGTTAAAGAGCCATAAAACAGATTACCAGCGCGAACAGAGCCACACCCTCTATAAGAGCGGCAATGATGATCATGTTGGTCCTTATCTTACCGGCCGCATCCGGTTGCCGGCCTATGGCCTCCATAGCAGATGAACCTATCTTTCCTATACCTACTCCCGCTCCTATAGCAGCGAGACCGGCGCCCAAGGCAGCCCCAAGTATTCCCAATTCAGTCATAACTCTAAATTTTAAATTTTATGTTTCTTTAAGTTTTTTGCTTTTTATGATTTTACCTTTTTACCAGCGTCCTCCTGCGCCAGACCTATGAACACACCAGAAAGCATCGTGAACACATATGCCTGAAGAAAAGCCACCAGCACCTCCAGCGCATTCATAAAGACGGCAAAGAGCAGCGACACTACCGTCATGGAGGTACTCATGACCACCCCCATGCCTGCCGTAATGAATATCACACATATCAGACAGATAATCGCGGCATGTCCGGCCAGCATATTGGCGAAGAGTCGGATCATCAGTGCAAACGGCTTGGTGAAAATACCCACAAACTCAATCAAAGGTATAAGCGGCACGGGGACTTTAAGCCATGCGGGAACCTCCGGCCAGAATATGTCCTTCCAGTACGTCCGGCCGCCAAACAGATTAATCACGATAAACGACGCAAGGGCCAGAACGAAAGTCACGGCTATATTGCCTGTCACATTGACTCCTCCGGGGAAGAACGGCACCAGACTCATGAAGTTATTGATGAGTATGAAGAAAAATACCGTAAGGAGGAAAGGCGCGAACCTGCGCCAGTTCTCTCCAACACTGGGCTTTATCAGGTCATCCTCAACGGTCTCTACAGCCCATTCCATCAGGGCGGCCAGGCCGTGAGGGGTATCCGTTATCTTCCGGCGACGGTACCAGCGCGCAGCTCCAAGCACAAGAGCCAGAACTATCGCACTGTTGAACAGCAGTGCGGCTACAAGCCTGGTTATGGATACATCAAAAGGTCTGACCACGCTGCCGTCTGAGAGGGTCTCGACTGCCTTGCCCTTATATTTTCCTTCCGAAGCGATACTGAATCCCTCATATGACGCCCCGTCCCTGAGATTCCTGGACGAAAAGCAATGCCATCCCGTTGCTTTGCTATGAAGTATCACTGGCAGATACAAGGCGACTTCCCTATCGCCGAAAGTACCTATGTGCCACCAGTAGCTGTCCTCAAAATGACCGAGCACCACATCCTTCGCGCTAAACCCGTCCTGTCCTGTCTCCGGCTCATCTGCGGCGGACATCGGCAGCACCGGAAGCAGCACCAGCAACAATACTGATATTATATATTCCCTTACCGATCTCATGGTTCCACTGTCTCTACGCAAGCTTCTATTCTGTCATTCAGCACACGGACACAGCCGGTACGGACTGCGACAGTCTCCTCCTTTCCGTCCGGCATGGTATACACAATCTTCCCGGGCTTCAGAGAAGTCAGCAATGGCGCATGACCGTCAAAGATCTCCAGTCCCCCAAGCGACCCGGGGAAGAAAACCCTTGTGACCTGCGTCTCGCATACGGTCCTGACAGGTGAGACAATTAAAAGTTCCATCATGACAACATCTTCTCACCCTTACGGATGGCCTCGTCTATCGTACCTACATTGAGGAAAGCCTGCTCTGGCAGATGATCCACCTCTCCGTCCAGAATCATCTTGAATCCCCGGATGGTCTCCTCTATAGGCACCATCTGTCCCGGCACTCCGGTAAACTGCTCGGCCACCGAGAACGGTTGGGAGAGATATCTCTGCACGCGGCGGGCACGATTGACGGTGGTCTTGTCCTCTTCCGAGAGCTCATCCATACCGAGTATGGCGATGATGTCCTGCAGTTCCTTGTTACGCTGAAGTATCTGTTTCACTCTCTGGGCCACCTGATAATGCTCCTCACCCACTATATTGGGATCGAGAATCCTCGATGAGGACTCAAGAGGATCCACTGCCGGGTATATGCCCAGTTCGGCTATCTTACGGCTGAGCACAGTCGTAGCATCCAGATGGGAGAACGTCGTGGCGGGCGCAGGGTCCGTCAAATCATCAGCCGGGACATACACCGCCTGCACGGAGGTGATGGAACCGTACTTTGTAGAGGTGATGCGCTCCTGCATCTGCCCCATCTCGGATGCCAGCGTCGGCTGGTATCCCACGGCTGAGGGCATACGGCCCAGAAGCGCCGAAACCTCAGAGCCGGCCTGGGTGAAACGGAAAATATTGTCTATAAAGAAAAGTATGTCGCGCTTCTCTCCGGTCTCCCTGCCCGCGTCCCTGAAGGACTCGGCGACTGTCAGACCAGAAAGAGCCACCGACTGACGGGCTCCGGGCGGCTCGTTCATCTGCCCGAAGACAAGCGTCGCCTGCGACTTGGCCACCTCATTGTAATCAACTTTTGAAAGATCCAGTGCCCGGCCTCCATGCTCTTCTTGAACTCGTCACCGTATCTGATTACTCCGGACTCGATCATCTCCCTGAGCAGGTCATTGCCCTCACGGGTACGCTCCCCGACTCCGGCAAACACCGAGAATCCATTGTGTCCTTTGGCGATATTGTTGATGAGTTCCATGATAAGCACTGTCTTCCCCACTCCTGCGCCTCCAAAGAGGCCGATCTTACCGCCCTTCACATAAGGCTCCAGCAGGTCTATGACCTTGATACCGGTATAGAATACCTCCTGAGTAGTGGCCAGGTCCTCGAACTTGGGAGGTTCTCGGTGGATAGGCAGTTCTCCGGTACGGTCCAATGGGCGCATACCGTCTATACTGCCGCCAGTAACATTGAGCAGACGTCCCTTGATCTGATCTCCCACCGGCATGGATATCGCGCGGCCTTCCGCCCTCACTTTCAAATGACGCTGAAGACCGTCCGTCGATTCCATCGCGATAGACCGCACTGTGTTCTCCCCTATGTGCTGCTGCACCTCCAGTATCAGTTCCGAGCCGTCCTGTCTGGCGGCCGTCATTGCTTCGTGAATGCCCGGAAGATGCCCGCCTTCCCCGAGGTCGGGAAAGTGCACGTCCACCACCGGGCCTATGATTTGTGATATATATCCTGTCAACTGCATAACAGATTTTCAAATTTCAACCTCGGATATATTCCAAATATTGCGCCACAACACATCCTGGATAAATTTATTTTATGTCCATTTCGGTACAATTATATTCAAAAAAGGAACTTGCCGCCACTTTCCGCTCTATCATAGAGATGATTTTGAATTTTATCACAGAAAAAACTCAAAACTGTTTCTTAACAATTATTTATTATCTTTGCAGTTTATGGCAAAGGCAAAGAGCAAAATAGAAATACGCAACAAGAAAGCCTCGTTCGAATACGAGTTTCTGGAGAACTACACAGCGGGCATAGTCCTGACCGGCACCGAGATCAAATCAATCAGGGCCGGCAAGGCCTCGCTTGTGGACAGTTATTGTTATTTCTCCGGAGGGGAGCTTTATGTCAAGAACATGCATATCGCCGAATACTGGTGGGGCACATTCAACCGCCACGACCCCAAGCGCGACCGCAAGCTCCTGCTCACCCGCAAGGAGCTCCGCAAGCTCTCCCGCGCCGTCAAGGAGAAGGGCCTGACCATCGTCACCCGCCGCCTGTTCATCTCCGAGAGCGGTTATGCAAAGCTGGACATCGCACTGGCACGGGGCAAGAAGGAGTACGACAAGCGCCAGGCCATCAAGGAAAAGGACCTCCGCCGCTACTCTCCGGAATAAATCCGCCGCAGCACATGTGCGCCAATACATCACCTGACGGGCCGTGCTATGCCCGCATGTGCTACTTAGTGCGCGTAACCGTATGGAGGACCTTACCCGTCTTGTCGAGCATATGCAGGCTCAGGGTATCGGCGGAAACGGTCACCAGGGACCAGCCGGACTCGGGGCTGCAGAAGACAGTTCCATCTATGGCCTCCACGTCACGGCTCAGCGAACCGGAAGTATTGACCACGTAGTCGATATCACTGCCGTCCTTGCGGATGTGCTGGAATGTGTGCAGATGTCCGCAGACGTACATATCCACATTGTCATGTTTGAGAAGCACGGTGTTCACGCGCTCCTGCATATCGGTACGCTCACACTCGTCCTTGTCGGTATAGGCGTAGATCGGATGATGGCCCACTACGATGACCCAGTCCTCATCGGCCTCGGACAGGGTCTTGTCCAGCCATGCGAGCTGCTCGCTGTAGTCCGACTTGGAGGCATCGGCATACTTGTCGGTCTCCTCCCGGTACTTGTCTATAATCGGAGTGGTGTCGAGCATCACTATGCGGATCTCAACCCCGTCCTCCTCCTGCACGAAAGTATAGTAGCGCGAAGGCATGTGCCAGCGGGCACTCACCTGCGAGTAATCGATGCAGGCCTGGGTGTTGCTGCGGTACTCGTGGTTGCCGCAGATGGCATACCAGGGGGTCATCAGGTCGGGATGGGAGTAGATGAGCTCGTAGTTGGTCATCCACAGAGGGTCGCTGACACTCTGTACGCCCTCGAAGTGATGCACGTCTCCGGCCGCAACCACAAATTCGATGTCAATGGCCTCGGCCATCCTGCCCATAGTCTCCGCTATCGGCTTCTGGTCATAATAGCCGTTGCGGCCCAGGTCGTTGGCAATGTAGAAATTGAGCGGCTGCTCGAGAGCCTTCCACTCCTGGGAGCGGTCCTCCGGCACACTGGAGGACACACCCGCGGAAGTGTTGCAGGACACCGCTGACAGGGAGAGTACCGCAGCGGCGGTAAGGGTAAGGAAGTTGATTCTTTTCATAAAGCTGTCTTATTATAAAGTTTAACCTGTACCGATTATTCACCGTACGCACCGAACCACGCTGAAATGGCGGGAGATGTGTATGTCTGACCATTGACCTCGAGTCCGGAAGTCGCGAAGTAAGGCTGACGGTCACCGGCAGTATAGGTCTTAGTTCCATCCAGAGCAGGGGAACCTGCGGTAAGATGGAAATCCCAAGCATCATTGAATGTATAGTCTGCGGGGTCCATATCCAGACTGAAATTCACAAACATGGGATCCAGTTCCATTGCTTCCTCCTCTGTCTTCGCAATTATGCTGTGCAGGTCCACTTTCTCGGTATCATACCACTCATGGTCATAAGCGTAACCCTGATAGGGATACTCGACTCCGGAATAGAGAAGTGTCTCCCCGTCATCCTCGTATTCCCCACTGAATACGATAGAGCTCTTGACTGTTCCGGAAGCATAGTAGTTGTAGTCGATCATCGAATGCTCCCTGTCGTAGCAGTCCTCGGACCCCTCTGCCCCGTATTCTGGAGTAGTAGCACGGAACTTGCAGTTGACAAGCAGATTGTTGAACACACCTGCATCGGCGTTTTCCTCAACATAGATGCCGCCGCCTTTCTCACCGTCACGCCGCCATCCCGAGCCTATGATAGTATTGTTGTATGCCTGGATTTTAGCCTGATGACGCTCGGGGCTCTGATCTGAACTGGAGAGCTTAAGTCCGTTGGTATTGGCACTGAACATCACGTTGCGGGCCACATCCACGGTGCAGCCTGACTTCACGTTCACAGCCTCGGCACCGTCATATCCGATGGCACTGAAGATATTGTCGGCGATGATGGCATTGCCTCCCATCATATAGATACCGTCTGACCAGCCATTGCGCAGAACGGAGTTGGTAATCACGTACCGGCCGTCTACGTTATTTGTGGTGATATGGGGATAGGCGTCATCTCCGGCGGTGTAGTAGCCGTTCTCAGCTGCGGGCGAGCCCTCGATTACCTGACCGCCGCAGTACTCTATGACGGTATGGTCTATGAGCATCTCCTCACAGGTGGCACCGGCGACGATTCCGCCCCAGAGCCCCTCAAATGTATTGGCAGGAGTCCTGAGTTCCTCGGCCACCGTAAGCAGTACGGGTGCCTCCTCTGTTCCGAGACAGTAGAGATTACCGTCCACGGAGAATTCTATGGCCGTATGGTTGACTCCGACTCCGGCATCACTGAAAATCACGGTCACTCCCTCCTCTATAGTCAGACTCTGCCCCTCAGGCACTACTATATGACCCGTCACATTTATCACGCTTCCGGCCTCCCATACTCCGGACACCTCTCCCGAGATACCTTCCGTCACTACATCCGTTGTGTCACCCGTTCCGGGAGTATCAGGATTCTCCGGCGTTACGGGGCCGTTCTTCTCACAGGACACCATGCAAAATACCATTGCCGCAGCAATGACAAAAATACTTTTTGTTTTCATGATAAATTTAAATGTTAAATGTTGATTATTTCTCTTTGAAGTTGTACCTAAGCCCTATCATGGCGGACTGTCCGTGCCACTCCCTGCGTTCTATCACACCGCCCCTGTATCTTTCATACCCATTGAGGTTCTCCGTCCTCGGATTATTGACGATATACCTCAGTACCGGCATATCAAGCAGATTGTTGGCCTTCGCGAATATGGTGATGCCGCACTTGAAACTTTTCTCCACCGATGCGTCCAGCTGCACATAGCCGGCTTCCCAGATATCATTGTCAACCCAGTTGGATATCTCACTCAGACGACGGCCTGTATAGCTGCCGGACACCTGAGCCTCCACTCCCGCCTTTGCGAATTTGAACAGCAGCGAGAGATTGGCCACGTGAGCGGCCTGGCCATAAAGAGGCCTGGTCTGAGTAACCGCTATCACCTCCGTACCGTCCATTGCCCTCTTGGTCGTTGTGATACTGGAATGGGTATAAGTATAATTGGCCTTTATTCCGAACCAGTTGAAATATTTCATAATGTCAACTTCCACTCCAGCATTTACGGCATCGCCGAAATTCATAGGTGTCAGATACGTGGCCTGTCCTTCCGAGATAAGTCCGTACTCAATCGGGTCATGCAGTTTCTTCCAGAACAAGCCAATCATGAACTGCTCCGATGACTTGGGGAAAAACTCATAACGAAGATCCAGATTATCCGCCACAGTATGCTTCAAGTCCGGATTTCCCTGCTCGTCATAGTCCTCGTTGAGAATGGTGTAAGGCACTATCTCGAAAAAGCCGGGACGGTTTATCGAGCGTCCATAGGAAAAACGCAGAAATGCGTTCCTGTGGATGCCGTACTTGAGATGCACACTCGGCAGCAGGTCTGTATACACCTGATGTCCTTCTCCGTCAGTCTGCCTGGGGAAAACCAGCGTATAGCCCTGGTCGGTATGCTCAACGCGAAGCCCTGCGATGACTTCCAGCCTGTCCCAATTGTAGACTCCCATCAGGTAGGCTGCCCCTATTCTCTCGAAAGCATCGTAGTTAAGCGGGTCACCTACATTGCCGAAACGACGTGGCTCCAGCAGAAGCTCATCAAAATTGGTCCAGTCCTGCCCGTATATCTGCAAATCGTAGATTCCCGTAGGGGAATCGAACGTATACTCGTTGAAAAAGCTGTTGCGTACCTTGTCCCTGTACATACCGCCGGCCTTCAGGTCCAGAGTAGAATTTGCAGCGAAGTCAAAGCGGTAGGAAATATTGACATACCCCGCAATATCCCTGTCGCTGTTGTGCTCCCAGCGGCGATCTGCTGAATCCGTGTTATAAAGATGATCCCCGTTGATATATATACGTGCATTGTCCGGAGTAGTGCTGTACGCTTTGGAGAACACTCCGGTCCAGTCCAGTTTGAGACGGTCTGCACGCAGGAACGAATGCTCTCCCTTCAAAGTGGTATTGAATATATACTGATGATTCCACTTCATCCTCACTGTACGTTCCTGATCGTTGTAACCGTCACGGACTTCGCTTTCCCTCAAGTCCATATACCCGGCATACAGCATCAGTTTGTGCCGTCCTGAAAAGCGGTAGTCCAGCTTGACATGTGCGCCCATGCGGTTCTGTTCATCAGAATAGGCCCTGTTCTCAGTACCCTTACCGGCAGAGCCCGGTATATAGTAAAGAGAGGCATCCTTGCCGCGGAAAAGATTCTGATAACTGAACGCCGCCATGACACCCAGCCTGCCTCCGAAGAAACGGTCTCCATATGAGAAACCGCCCACGATATCCGGGCGCGGGCGGCTCCATTTCATATGCAGGTTCTCCATAGTAAAGTCATCGGCTGACACACTGTAATTCTGATTGTGCAGTTCAGGACGGCCCATTCTCTCATTGGGAGACAGCGGCTGTATTGCCCTGTAATTGAAAGACTGGAAATCCCTGTCAATGAACAGGGCGCTGTATCCTGTGGACAGATTGGCTGAAATCTCCATTTTCTCCGGAGCATCCTTCATTACCAGATTGACAGCACCTCCGATACCGTCTCCCTCCATGTCAGCCGTCAGAGACTTTGTCACCTCTATCCTGTCAAGTATCTCTGAAGGGAAGATATCCAGAGGAACAAAACGGTTCTTATTGTCCGGACTGGGGATCTTGATGCCGTTGACCAAAGTATAGTTGTAACGTTTGTCCATACCGCGCAGGATAGCATACTGGCCCTCCCCACTGCTGTTGCGCTCCACGGTCACCCCTGACATCCTCTTTATAACATTAGCCACCGTGATATCAGGGGAGAGTTCCATGGCTTTCGCGCTCATTACATTTACAACATTAACAGAATTTCTTTCTATGCTTCTCGCCGCGACCTCTGTCCTTCCGCTGCCCGTCGCCGTAATTACCGCCGCATCCAGCATGACCACATCCTGCTCCATAAGGATTGTCATCTCTCCGGTCGTAGAATTGAACTGCATCTCAGCGTCCTTATATCCGATTAAGTTACATATGAGAGTTCCGGAACTGAGATCCGTTTCCAAAGCGAAACTGCCGTCCAGACCAGTAATGGCCCAGTTGTCCGGTGTACCTTTTATAATGACTGTGGCCCCTATGATATCTTCTCCACTGGAAGCATCCACCACCTTTCCCCTCAATACCTCCGCCCACAAGGACGTTGTCTGTAACAAAACTGCTGCCGTCAGCAAAAATACCTTTTTCATACCTCTTATTTTCGGGCGCAAAAGTATTCCGGCACTATTTCATAGATATTACAACCAGCATGTTTAAGTGTTAATTTCATGTTAAGATTCGGTTACTCCCGCAGCAACTTCAAATTCTATACAGAATCATTACACGCACCCCGGATGTCCATCAACCCCTTATCCTTCAGATGGAACGGTGACTGGAAGGGAGATACGGCCGGAAGGGGCAACGGCCAAGTGCCCCGCAAAAAAATCCCGGCCACCTTCTGCATGTGACCGGGATTCGAGATACCTTTATAAAAAGCGTTACTTCATCAGGGATTCTGTGGCAGCTTTGAGCTGGGCGTCGAAACCGTTGATTACATCACCAGGCTCATTGTATACCAGAATATCGGGCTCAAGCTCCACATTCTCCATATACTCGCCCTTCTGGATGTCCCAGCAGCCTACCTGAGGTATTCCGAAGATGATGGTCGGGTCTATCTGGCTCTCCCACCATACGGCTGTCATAGTACCGGGTACAGGAGCACCGACGAGCTTGCCGACACCGAGACGCTGATATACCCAAGGAGTTCCATGAGCGTTGCTGTAGTTGTCCTCGCACACCAGCATGCATGAGGGCTTGTTCCACTTGTTAAAAGGATCGCTGCCTATATACTGGCCACGCGGCTTGAACTGCTGGTACTCCTTGCCTGAGAGCAGTGTAACCACATCGTCATGGAGCCATCCGCCGCCGTTGTGACGTGTATCCACTACAACAGCGTCACAATGACGGAAACGTCCGAGCAACTCACTGTAGAGAGTTCTGAAACTGGGACTGTCCATTCCCTCGATATGCACGTAACCTATCTTTCCGCCTGAGATGGAGTCCACGATATCGCGGTTGCGCTCCACCCAGCGCTGATACAGTATGCCGCTCTCGGATGACAGACCCTTGACCACTACGTCAAAACGCTTAGAGGTCTCAGGGTCGTAGATGCTGAGACGTATCTTCTTGCCGGCCTTGCCCTCAAGCAGAGGGAAATAGTCCTGGCCGGCAAGAACGGCCTCACCGTCAATCTTCTCGATGATGCAGCCAGGCTTGACATCCGAAGGCACCAGGGTCAGAGGGCTTCTCTTGATGATCTCCTTAATCCTCAAGCCGTCACCGGTATAGGTATCATCATAGAACACTCCAAGATAGGCTGTAGGATAGGCCGCTCCGCCACCGTAGTATCTTGCGCCGGTATGGGAGGCATTAAGCTCTCCGAGCATCTCACCGAGCACGTCCGCGAAATCGAAATTGTTGGTAACATAAGGCAGGAACTTCTCATACTCAGCCTTGTAGCCGTCCCAGTCTATTCCGTGGATATCAGGATCGTAGAATTTCTCCTTGACCTGTCTCCAGGCGTGGTCAAAGATATACTCACGCTCGGCATAAGGCCGGTACTCGAAGATTCCCTCCATCTCTATGGGAGTTATCTGGCCGCTGTTCACATCGATCTTCTTGATGGAACCGGTATTCATGAAGATACTGCTGCCGTCGTCGGATAGAATCAGGGAACCGTAGCCGACACCCTTGGCCAGAATCTTGGTCTCATCCTCCTTGAGGTCATGCACCCAAAGGTCCATGCCGCCTTCGAACGAGGTGATATAATAAAGCTTGTCGCCATCTTTGCTCAGAACGGCGTCACCAAGATTGGACGAGTTGACTGTCAGGCGCATAACCCTGTACTCGGCATTGTCCAGATCCAGAACGATGGTCTCGGCATCCTCCTTGTCCGCGTCTTTCCTGTCCTTCTTATTCTTCTTTTCTTTCTTGTCCCCGTCCTTCTCCTTATCGGCATCCTCTTTCAGCTTCTGCTCCTCCTCATAGAGAGCCAGCTCCTCCTCATCCATACGGAACTTCTCGTATGCCTCCAGGTCGAAGAACATGATGTAGACATCCTGCTCGGCTCCCCAACTGCCATGGCTGCGGTAACCGGCCCTGTCGCTGAACCATATCATGGCCTTGCCGTCCAGTACCCATTTGGCATTGCCGTCAGTATAGCCGCTCTTGGTCAGATTGAACATCTCTCCGTTGCCGGAAGCGTTGATGAGTGCCACGTCCATATTGTTCCATCCGCCTACGAAGATACAGTTGGATAGTATCCACTTGCCGTCAGGCGACCACTGGTACCACTGGTCCCCGTCCTGATAGGAGTACTGGTACTTGCCGTCCATGACAGTCCGCACCTCCTTGGTGTCCAGATTGATGACGCGGATAGCGGTCCTGTTCTCCAGGAAAGCGATCTCCTTGCCGTCCGGCCTGAAAAGGGGCTGGAATGATACTTTGTCCGAATTGGTCACGCACTCCTCCTTTACCTCCGTGCTGTAAGGAAACATCTTCTCGTCTTCATTGACTATAGACGCCATGTAGACCTGCCAAAGGCCATCACGCTCGGAAGAGTAGATAAGCGAACGTCCGTCAGGGGCGAAATCCAGGTCGCGCTCCTGCTCTGGAGTGTTGGTAATCCTTCTGGTCGTGGCATAGTCAGTCATGGTCACGTACACATCTCCACGGTAGATGAATGCCACCTGCTTGCCGTCCTTGCTGACAGCTATCTCGGTTGCATATCTCACCGGAGTCTTGATAAGGTCGCGGTCCTGTTTGTCAGATACAATGCTGATGCTGACTTTCTGAGGCTCGCCGCCCTCTTTCAATGTATATATCTCACCGTCATAGCCGAAACACATCATTCCATTGTCAGCTGCCGTAAGGAAACGGACAGGATTGCCTGTGAAATGGGTCAGCTGTTCCTGAGAGCCGTCGGCCAGAGAACGTTTCCAGACATTGAATGTGCCGTCCTGCTCGCTGAGATAATAGAACGACTGTCCGTCAGGAGTGAAGACAGGATTGCGGTCCTCTCCCTTGAAATCGGTAATCTTGGTGAATTTACCGCCCTTGACGTTATTGCCCTCAAACTCACAGCTCCATATGTCTCGGGTAACGGACGAGGTGTGGTGCTTGCGCCAAGTATCCTCATATCCTTTCTTGTCGTGATACAGGATAGTGCTCCCGTCAGGACTGAAGCTGATGTCCTCAAGAGGAAGAGTGGAGAACATCACGGGTCTGCCACCCTCCGTGCTCACCGCATAGATCTGGGAATATGTCGAGGAAGGAAACTGCATACTCTCCGCAGCCGGCTGATAATATGCAGTATAGAGCACTGTCGAATCATCCTTGAACACTACGGGGAACTCGTTGGCCGAATGAGTGGTAAGTCTTGTCGGCTCGCCTCCGTTGCGGTCTACTATGAACACGTCCGCGCTGCCCATACGGTAGGACGCGAACGCTATCCTGGTGCCGTCGGGACTCCATACCGGACGGGAGTCAAACGCGGAGTTGGAGGTAATCTGACGCGCCTCGCCCCCTGTTACCGGAACTGTGAATATATCGCCTTTATAGGCAAATGCAATGGTACTGCCGTCAGGAGATATAGCGCTGTAGCGCATCCACAGCGGGCTTTCGGAAGACTCCTGCGCTCCTGCAGTCACTGAGACTGCCGCCAGCATGGCCGTACCCAGAAAAATTCTAAAAATCCGTTTCATTGTTATATTAAATTAAATCTTATTATTCTCGTAGAAAGGCATTTGCACACACCTTCTTCGGGATTTAAATGAGTCGTATTCAAGGCCTGCGACTGAGGAGACACCGGAGTTTACTTCCGTAAATGAGGATGTCTCCGAGGAAGCATAACGCAGAAGACGACCATTTAAATTCCGAAGAATTTATTTGCAGACCATGATGTTGAGAATCATCTCGTCAGTAACCTGCATCCCCTTCGATCCGATGGTACCGAGATTGCGTATGGATTTCTCCACATCGTCCTCGATGATGCCGTCGTTGCCGGTGACGCAGTGATTGTCCAGTGCCAATACCGCGGACTGTACAGCAGAGGATACGCCTGAGGCCACTTTAAGGGCACAGCCTACCTTCGCTCCGTCGCAGACCATGCCGGTGATGTTGCCTATCATGTTCTTGACAGCGCTGCACACCTGCTCGAAACTGCCGCCACTGAGCCATACGATACCGCAGGCCGAACCGGTGGAAGCCACCACACAGCCGCAGAGAGCAGAGAGTTTTCCGAGATAACCTTTGATGTGGATAGCCGTCAGATGACTGAGCGTCAGAGCACGTATCAGCTGCTCCTTGGATGAACCGAACTGCTCCGCAGCGGCCACAACGGGCATAGTCACGGTAATGCCCTGATTACCGGAGCCTGAATTGCTCATGGCAGGAAGCGTACATCCGGCCATGCGGGCATCCGAGGCCGCCGCCGTCATGGCCATACAGTGGGTCAGCAGTCCCTTGCCGAAGACCTGACGGTGAATATTGTTCTGTATCGTACGTCCGACCTGCAAACCATAAGGATGCGCGAGCCCTTCCTCCGCCAGTGCCTTGTTCATCCTGGCTGCGTCCAGCATGAATGAGATATCCTCCACCCGGGCTTCTTTCGTGGCGAAATCAAATATCTTCCGCATATCCAGATGATAGTCCAGTGTTGTCTTGTGCGAGGCCGTGTCCTGACCTGCCCCTGCATCTGTACTATCCTCCGCGCTCATCTTATCCAGAAGCACCTCATCGTCCCTGGAGACAAACACAACGGCATCATGGTCATCCTGAATGACAGTCCTGGAACGGTGTTCCGGAACCTCAACCGGTCCATAAAGGCACTCAGCCTCGATATAGAGCTTCTTCGATGTCTTGGCAAGGGATATCTTGACACGCCCCTCCGCCGCATAGGCCTTGGCTCTCTCCACATCGGACGGAGTCAGGTCCTTGAGCACCTCCAGACCGTAATCCGGGTTGCCGCACTCCATAGCCAGGGCGACGGCGATATTGAGTCCGACCATACCGGTGCCGGGAATACCGACACCCATGGCGTTCTTAAGGATATTGGCGCTTACCTGCACATTGACCTGCGAAGGCTGCTGCGGCCTGAAAAGAGAGCACGCCTTGGCCACTGCCAGAGCTACTGCGATAGGCTCGGTACAGCCGAGGGCCGGCTTTACCTCACGGTGCAGAAGTTCCAGAATATCGGAATATGTCTGTGCGTCCATGCTATTTGTTCTCAGCTAAACCTTAATTCCGCAACACTATAATTTAACTTTATAACTTTATTTATAAGTTCC
>ERZ779889.927-NODE-927-length-33059-cov-4.098473_pt1 | contig 33059 bp, 28 predicted proteins | sample MGYA00511030_ERZ779889 | MGnify/ENA primary metagenome ERZ779889 (study PRJEB29588, sample SAMEA2160616) | human gut metagenome | biome: human gut; feature: human-associated habitat; material: faeces | place: Denmark | collected 2008/2010 ... | reverse complement strand
CCGCCGCCGATAACGGCTACTGTTTTGCCTTTGTAAAAAGCTCCGTCGCAAGTAGCGCAGAAAGAAATGCCCCTGCCGACAAATTTTTCTTCACCGGCAACGCCAATAGGACGCGGGCGCGCACCGGTTGCAATAATTACCGCTTTGGCATCATAATACCCATCAGCAGTCAGTACACGTTTAATATCGCCTTCAAGTTCTATGCCTGTAACTTTTTCGTACACAAATTCAGCACCGAATTTAACTGCCTGCTCATACAGCGCCGTTGCAAATTCAAAACCGGCAATGTTATTAAAGCCGGGAAAATTTTCCACATGCGAAGTATTAACAATCTGTCCGCCATGAATGCTCTGCTCCAGAACTTTTACGCTGCGTCCGGCACGTCCGGCATAAACTGCCGCAGTCATGCCGGCGGTACCGCCGCCGATAATAATAATATCCGTTACTTTATCAGCCATAAAAACACCTTATTTCAGCATATTCAAAATAGCAGGTTTGGCCATTACGCCGCTGACGCTTTTTACAACCTCGCCATTTTCAAAAAGAACAAGGGTAGGAACAACTTCAACGCCATATTCATTGGTGAGTTCTTCCGCTTTATCAATATCAACTTTGCAGATTTTTACATCCGTAACTTCATTTGCAAGCTGGTCAATAATAGGGCTCAGCATCTGGCACGGTCCGCACCAAGTTGCAAAAAAGTCAACCAGAACTTTGCCTTTGGCTTCCAAAACCTCTTTTTTAAAATCTGCTGCTTCCAAATGTAATGCTGCCATTTATATCACTCCTTAAAAATTATACTATTTGATGTTTTAATAATAACATTTTTTGACTTTTTGTTCAATAGATTTACAACAATATTCGGACAAAATCACAAACAATTTACATTTGCAGTAAATAATTTTTATTGCAAAGTAACAAAATAAAAACCCCAAAGCATTAAACTTTGGGGTTATACGCAAATTACATTGCTTCTTCAACCGGATATACGCTGATTTGGCGTTTGTCGCGGCCTTTGCGTTCAAATTTAACGCGGCCTTCAACTTTAGCGTAGATGGTGTAATCTTTACCCATGCCTACGTTGTTGCCGGGATAGAAGCGGGTACCACGCTGACGCACGATAATGCTGCCTGCGGTAACGAGCTGGCTTTCATGCGCTTTGGTGCCGAGACGCTGGGAGTTGGAGTCACGTCCGTTGTGAGAGCTACCGGTACCTTTTTTATGTGCATGTAATTGAAGAATCAGTTCAAACATCGGTATTCACCTCCTGATGGCTTGCACTTTGACAAACTGCGGAAACTGCCGTTCCACGCTTTGCAGCGCAAGATACATGGTTTCAAGTATAGCCTGTGTGCTGCTGTTAGTTTTGTCAAGTTCTAATGTAAAGATGCCGCTTTCTTCGTCAACTGTGTAATGCGGCTTAAGTTTAAGGTAACGCTCCAAACCGATAAGCGGAGCCTGCGTCAGTACGGAAACCGAATTGCAGACAAGGTCGTAACCGTCCTCATCCTCGCATCCGGCATGCCCTGCTACCTCGTAAGAGATAATATTTCCGTTTTTATCACGGTAAATACTGACTTTAACCATTATGCTTCAATTTTGGAGATTTCTACTTTAGTAAACGGCTGACGATGGCCCTGGCGTTTACGGTAGTTGGATTTAGCTTTGTATTTGAAAACGAGGATTTTTTCGCCTTTGCCCTGCTCAACAACTTTAGCAGTAACTTTTGCGCCTTCAACTACAGGCTGGCCGATTTTAACATCAGCATCGTTAACTACGGTAAGAACTTCGTCGAATACAACTTCGCTGCCAGCTTCTGCATTAAGTTTTTCAACGTTTAATACATCGCCTTCAGCTACACGGTACTGTTTACCGCCGGTTTTAATAACTGCGTACATTTATTTGCACCTCCCTTGTAATATACTCGCCAAATACGGTACTCCTTCGGAGTTTACGGAACCTCTCTGCGCGGTTGGGGACAGACTCAATCAGTCTATACTGGAATAATTTACCACAACCGGCGTCATTTGTCAACACCGGTATTATCCAAAAGAGAAAAAGTTTCAAGCTGCAAGCGCGGTTCTGCCGTTACGGCAAGCGTGCAGTTCAGTTCTTTTTCCCACTGGCGCATAACTTTATGGTTCAGCCATTCAGCAAGCCATGGGCTGACCATAATTAAAATGCTGCGCGGCGCACATGGTTTTGCCAAAAGCGTGCGCAGGCGGCGTTTTATTTCAAGCCCTATTGTTTCCTGCGATTGCACCCTGCCGCTGCCCTGGCATACCGGGCACGGCGCATACAGTACCGCAGAAAGATTCTGACGCGCCTTTTTGCGTGTTATTTCAACCAGGTTAAGCACTGTCATATCCTGTACGCAGGGTTTCATTTTGTCGGTTTGCAGCGCTTCTTCTAACAATGCCATAATTTCTTCGCGGTATTCTTTTTTATCCATGTCGATAAAATCAACCACAATAATGCCGCCAATATCACGCAAACGTAATTGCCGCGCTATTTCCGCCGCCGCTTCTCGGTTAATCTGCATTACTGTTTCGGCAAGGCTTTCACGTCCACTAAAATGCCCGCTGTTTACATCTATAACCGTCATTGCCTCGGTGTAATCAATAATCAGATAACCACCGCTTGGCAAATCAATACGCCTGTCGCTGATGGAAGCAATGTCATCACTTAGACGGTAATAAGTAAAAATATCAGTCTGCTTATCGTGCAGTGTCAGCCTGCACCGTTCATCCGCAAGCCCCTGTAAAAGTTCTTTCAGACGTTTATAAACAGCAACATCATCTACAATAACTTCATCCACATCGGCATTTAAATAGTCACGCACAATACGGACGGAAATATCCAGTTCACGATGCAGAACCTGAGGATTTTTAGCAAGTTTGGCGCGAGCCTGAATAACCTGCCAGTCAGCCAAAAGCTGCCGCAAATCACGGCGCAGTGCTTCTTCTGCAACCCCTTGCGCATTGGTGCGGATTACTACGCCGACACTGCTGCCTGTTACTTCTTCCGCAATTTTTTTCAAGCGGGCACGCTCGGCGCTTTCCGTAATTTTACGCGAAATGCCAATATATGCCGCGCCCGGCAAAAGCACAGCATACCGCCCCGGCAGCGATAAATCAAGTGTAGCTGTAGGGCCTTTGGTGCCGCGCGCATCTTTGGTAATTTCTACCAGCACTTTCTGTCCTTCGGTAATATCAGCCTTATCACCGAGATATAAAAAAGCGTTTTTATCAAGCCCAATATCAATAAATGCAGCCTGTATGCCGCGCACCACATTACACACCCTGCCGGAAAAGATGCTGCCCACAAGCTGCGAATTGCTTTTGCGCTCTACAATATATTCCATTAACCTGCCGTTTTCCGCAATACCCATGCGGGTTTCTTCCGGGTTTACCGCAGAAATAATTATCTTAGCCGTAGCAGGCACCCTCTTTCAAAAAATCAATGATCAGTGCGTTCCATGCACAACCGTAATGCCTGCCTGCTCAAACTCATCTTCAAGTTTTTTAATTACCGGGCAGATAACACGGTTGCCATTTTCATCTTTCGGCATAGTGCAGTTGCTTAAATGAAGCGCATCCGGTTTAAGTTTTTTTATGCGTTCAACTTTTTTATTAATTCCCTCCTGATTGGGAAGTTTATTTTCTTCACAACCGTTGCAGGTAAAAAAGGCAACAGCCTGCAATTGTTCATCTCCATAACGCTCAAAAGCGCCTGTTTTTTCGTTCATAGCGCGCAGGCAGCCGCTGCCCGTGCAGGAAGCGCTTACTCTTAGGCAGCGCAGTACAGCAATTTTTTTCATTTTATTCCTCCATAAAATCAAACATCATTTAAATTTTTATCAGTCAGCCGTTTTTTTACGGCATCAGAAAGCAGCGCATAACATACAGAGCATAGCGGTACGCTGATTATCATGCCCGTAATGCCAAACAACCCGCCGCCAACAGTTACAGCAGCCAAAACCCACAAGCCCGATAAGCCTACCGACTTGCCAACTACACGGGGATATAAAATATCGCCTTCAATGCGCTGCAAAACAATAAAGAAAATTATAAACGGCAGCACTTTTTCCGGCTGGGAAATAAGTATAAAAACACAGCCGATAACGGCGCTTACCATTGTACCGATAATAGGTACCAGCGCCAGAAAAGCCACCAGTGCGGATATTACAAGTGCATAAGGCATACTTAAAATAAGCATACCCGCAAAACACATCAGCCCAAGCAAAAATGCTTCCAAAAGCTGCCCGCCCACAAAACCGGCAAATACTTTTTTAGAAAGCGCAGCGGCATTAAGCCAATATTCGGCATTTTCCCTGCTGCAAAACGCATATACAACGCGGCGGCTGCTGTGTGCCAGGCGTTCTTTATCCAGCAAAATATAAATAGCAAATACCACGCCGATAACTACGTTGGTAACAGTACCGACAAAAGATGTAGTCATATTCCATGTGCGTGAAAGCAGCGTGCCCTTATTGCTCTCCCAAAAAACAATAGCCGCGTTGGTCAGTTTTTTCCATTCCTGCTGAATATAGGCAATATCATTATCAGATAAATTCCATACAGCTATTCTCTCATGCAGATAAGCGTTAAACCGAGTAAGTGCTTCCGGCACTTTAGCAGCCAGTACTTTAAGACTGTTGTGCAGTTCCGGCACAACATTAATAAATAAAAGTACAACAATGCCTGTTATCAGCGCAAAGCTGAGCGTAAGGCATACCGGCCTTTTTGCCGGGGCAAACCTTTCTTTAAATACAATTTGCCAAAGGCTTTCCAAATGTGCAAGCAGTACGTTGACAACAAAAGCGATAGCACCGCCTAAAATAAAAGGCATTAAAATATTAACTGCGCTGCCTAAAATTTTTAACGTTATTTCATAATTCCACAAAGCCCATATTAAAATTATTGCAGGGAGCCATTCCCGCCAAAGTGGTTTTTGCATAATTATCTCCGCTTAATTGTAATAAGCTAATTGTAACATAAAAAACTGCTTCTGCAAAATAAAAGCTAAAGCATGCGCACCAAGATTGTACAAAACGCTTAATTGTGGTATAATGCAAATGTTATAGTGCGCCTGTAGCTCAGTGGATAGAGCAGCGGCCTCCGGAGCCGCGTGCGGTGGTTCGATTCCACTCAGGCGTACCAGATTATAAAAAATTTAGCCTGCTTTTGCAAACGCAAAGGCAGGCTGTTTTGTTTTTTATTGAAAACTTCGGCTATTTTAAAGCAGCATTTCATTTTAGCCAAAGTTTTTATTTACCCGATAAATCTTTAACTTTTTGCAGTTTTACAACCTGCTCTTTAGCTGCTTTAGCAACAATCTTTATACGATTCTCAGGCAAGTTTTCATTCTTACTTAAAATATCAACAATAAGTTCATCAACATTTTTAAGCTTTGTTAAATCAAGCAGTTCAAAATGCGTAATCAATTTTGCCACATCATCCTGATTATGTAAAAAGGCACGTGACTCAAATTTTTTGCCAATATTGGCAAACTTATCTTTGTTCCAAAGGCTTGTACCATTATCATAAACAGGTGCTACACCTTCAAACTGCAAAGTTTCAACATTTCTTATAAAACCAAAATTACCATAATGCCTGTCAGTATTGCAAATAATATAATCAACCGCCAGCATCACGTCAAGTTGCTCTTTAACCTCAGGTATACCGTACGCACGACAACACTTCAAAAGGTAATCATACTCATTATCAGCCTTAAGCAATAACGGCGATTGCGTCATACGCATGCTGGCAGCCGTCACAAGTTCAGTGCTATCTGTAACAAAGTTCTCGCAAACACTAAAATATCTGCCGCCATCATGCACCACATTATATTTTACATAATGCGCTGAATCAAGCAACTCAAAAATTTTAGAAGCAATCAGCTCATTAAAAGGTTCCTGCTCAAACGGTCCGCTGCCGGCTTTATACAAATACAGCTTACCATTCACTTTATCCCGCACCCATTTTTTTGGCAACATACCGTCGGACGTACTATCCGGAGACATATAAAAATCTCTGTTCTGCGATACATATGACTCATCAAAAAATGCCTGTCCAAGCGCGCTGCTGAATTTATTATGAAAAAAATTAATGTCTTTCCAGTTTTTGCTTTCCGCCCCTTGCGGATTAAGCCAGTATTGGTCAGTAAGGCTCAAACCGTAATTTTTAAATGGCAAAGCAGCCAGTTTAACCGCATATCTGCGCTCAAAACTTGCTGCGCCGATACGGCTGCCTGGTATAGCACGCCCTGCCCACCATTTGGCAAGGCTCTTTTTTTGCGGCTTTCCGCCGATAAAATCCACACCTACGGGAAACGCTTCCTGATTAAAGACTTCAAGAATATCGTCGATAACATAGTTTTCCATATCAATGGAAAGCCTGCACAATGGCGTATTCTTATTCATAAGTACATAATCCATAAAGTTTCCTCCTGTAAGTTAATTGGTAACATTAATTATAACACAGGCTTTTTACATTACGCCACTTTATACCTTGTATAAACATATTCGTAAATGCGCTGGCGATAGGTAGAAATACTTATCTCGTCATAACACTCCGGCAGTTCCTGCCAAAGCGTATCGCGTATCAAGTTATCAACAGCAGCTTTTGTTTCCTGCTTATCAGTCCAGTGGTCATATAGGGCAATGGTTTCCTTAATTTTGCGCAACAGGTCAACGGCAACCTCTTTTAATTTTTTAATATCGTTCTTGGTCAAATCTTCGCGAAACAGCATATCATAAAGCGAAAGTTCCTCATCGCTTTTAAAACCTTCGCGCACATAGCGTTGTTCTTCCTCATCCAAATTATTAGCCAGGTTCATTAAATCCATGAAAGTCTTTTCAATGGTTGCCCTGTCCTGCTCTTTGTTATAATCTTCAATAATACGCTGATAATGTTCATAATAATTAATGCGCCGCGGATTTTCAAACAGCAATCTGTCAAGCTTCTGCTGGATTATTTCTTCCAGATCACGCATTAACAAATTTTTATTTTTGGCTTTGGCAAACTCACGGCGCAGCAAATCAAAATCAATGGCGCTGATGTCAAAACGCGTTCCCTCACGTACAGTGCCGCCGGTTTGTTCAATTTCCACATAACTGCTGATAATGGAATTAATTTCTACCATTAAATCTGTTGTATCAACATGTCTGCGTTTTTTCTGAAGCTCCGCATAAATAACCGCTATCGCTTCATATTCTTTGCGGGTATCCGCACTTATATCATCCCTGTCAGCATATTTCATCAAACGGTTCAGTTCAGCAGCATAAGTTGCAAAAGTCTTTTTGGTTTCCAAAGCAGCACAAACGGCATTAGCCGCTTTTTGCAAATACGCAATCTTTGCGAAATCAACAACATCAATCAGCATTTGCAATTCAATACCCTGTTCCGCTAAAAATACTTTACCTTTATAAATTGTTTCTAAAATACGCGCAACAAGTTCCGTCTTATCAACCGTCGGGTCAGTACCAGAAATACCGCCTACATTCGCCGTATAATCGGCAAGGGCTTTGCGCAGCGCTTTTACAATTCCGATATAGTCAATAATCAACCCATTGCTTTTGCCTTCCGCCACACGATTAGCACGTGCAATGGCCTGCATAAGTGTGTGTGCTTTCAGCGGCTTATCTAAATACAGGCACGACAGGCATTTAACATCAAAACCGGTCAGCCACATAGCGCAAACAAATACCACCCTCAAAGGCTTTTTATCATCTTTAAAATCCTTATCCAGCTCGCGCTTTTCCATTTTGCGGCGGTGATAACGGATATCCAGCCCCCATTTATTAAAGGTCTGTATCTCATTCTGTTCCTGCGATATAACAACAGCCATTTCCGTTTCCTGCATCCACTCAAGCTTACGGTTAAGCTCCTGCGCTTCCTGCTGATGACTGGTATGTTTTATTTTATCCTTAAGATTTTTAATTTCTTCCTTCCAATATTCCTGCACATAATTGTACATACGCACGCAGGTAACTTTGTTCAGGCACACAAACATCGCCTTACCGCTCGTCCACAAATCAGAATAATGCCTTACAAAATCGCGCGCGATAGATTTAAGCCTTGGTTCAGCAGTTAACAAATGAATTTCCTTACCAAATTCAGCCTCCAGTTTTTCCTGCTGTGCTTCATCCATATCGGCATTTTCAATAGCGTCCAAAATTTTATCGGTAATTTCAGGGTTATGCAGGTCAAGAATTTTCTCGCCTCTGTTTTCATAATATAGCGGCACAGTTGCGCCATCCTCTACGGCACGGCGGAAATCATATACCGAAACATATTTGCCGAAAGTACGCACCGTAATATCATCGTCAGAAAACAGCGGCGTACCGGTAAAACCAATACGCGCCGCCGTCGGCAACAGCTTCATCATATTAGCGGCAAAAATGCCATACTGGCTGCGGTGCGCCTCGTCCGACATAATGATAATATCATGTTCAGGATAAATCGGTTCAGCGTCAGGCTTATTAAATTTATGTATCAACGTAAAAATAAAACTCGGGTTGCCCTTCAGTTTCTGTATAAGGTCATCGCCACTGGCCGCAATAAACTGTGCTATTTTGCCCTCTCCAAGCAAGCCGCAATTTTCAAAAGTTTCGCTTATCTGCTTGTTCAGCTCATCGCGGTCGGTTAAAACCACAAAAGTAGGCGAACCTGCAAATTTGCGGCGGATTTTCTGCGCCAAAAATACCATGGAATAACTTTTACCACTGCCCTGCGTATGCCAGAACACACCCAGCTTGCCGTTATTCAGCTTGCGTTCCGCATAAGCCTTCACAGCCTCGTTAACGCCAAGGTACTGATGGTTGCGCGCTAAAATTTTTGCCGTATGCCCGCCGGATTTATCATACAAAATAAAGTTTTCCAGCAAATCCAAAAAGTTTTCCTTTTTGCAAATGCCGCGCAGCATTGTTTCCAAAGCAACGCTGCCCTGCTCCTGTTCCGCAAGGCGTTTCCATTCGTGGAAAAACTCATACTTGCTGCCCAGCGTACCTACTTTTGCCTCCACACCGTTAGAAATCATTAAAAACGCATTGTAATAAAACAAATGCGGAATCGTATCCAGATAATCGGTGTAATTATCATCATAAGCATTACGCACATCAACCGTTGTCTTTTTAAGTTCCACAAACAAAAGTGGTATGCCGTTAACAAAACCTACTATGTCGGTGCGGCGGCGGTATAAATCGCCGTGTATTTTCAGCTCCTTAACAGCTAAAAAATAGTTGTTTTCAGGGTTTTTAAAATCAATTAGGGCAGCCGTTTGGGTTTCTGTTTCGCCATTATGCTTTTTAACCGTAACCTTAATGCCGTCGCGGATAAGAAAATACTTTTCTTCATTTATCTGCAAAAGAGATGAGGTAGAGAGCCTGTTTTCCAGAATATTCTGCGCTTCTGCAATCTGCTCATCGTTAATCCACGGGTTGAGTTTTTTAAGCGCAGCGCAGAAATAACGTTTCAGCAATATTTCATTGTAGCTTGTTCTGCCCAAAGTGCCGTCAGTGCCTAAAACTTCCTTATTATAGGCAAACTTAACGTCCCAGCCCAATTCGTTTTGCAGCAAATTACCGGCACTTTCCTGCACAAGAATATTTTCTGAATAATCGTAGCTCATAAACTCACCTACTTTATAAATCGTCTCAAAATATTAACTCATCATTTTTATCATTTCTGCAAATTTCTTTAGTTCTTCGTATCCTTTTAAAACAGGATTATAAAAAAAAGAATTTTCCATTTGAACTACAACAGATTGATTAGGTTCATGAAGCCAATACCAAGAATATAGTATTGCGCCATATAATCCAACCTTTGCTGGCAATATATAAAACTTAGTTTTATCATCAAAGCTATTTTGCAAAATAAAATTTATCATTTTAAATTTTCCTTGAAAAAACTTAACAAATGCAGGATGTTTTTTTACCGTTCTTGTAATAAAAATATTTTCAAACAAATCATGATTTAATGATCCATTATCAGCAAATGATAAATCATCAAAACAAGATTCATCTTTATACACACAAATCATTACTGCAAGCAAAAGTTCCATACACATAAAAGAATAGTCTTTTTTACCTGAATACAACAACTTATGTGCCACCATTGCTTTATGAACAAGCTGTTCCTGCGTCCTAATATCAATATCTTTAAAAATTGCCTGCAAACACTCTTCTACCGGTTCATCAAACGGAAAAATATCTTTATCAAATAGTGCAACGTAATCTGCATATTTATCTAAAATTGATTCTGAAATATTTCCATAATCTAATTTTACTTCAAACTGAATAAACTTTTCCAGATATTTATCGGAATTATCAATTCCAAAGATTTTTTCAACGCTCTTTTTCAACTGGTCTTTATCCATTGAAATAACAGTAATAATATTAGACTTTCCTTCTGTTAAATGGTGTAAACGCTCTAAAACTTTAATGGCATATTCAGGCATACATCTGTCAAGCTCATCAACGAGGAAAACAATAGTATATTTTTTTGACAAATCTTTTAATAATTCATTTAATTTTTCTATTGAATTTTTCAGAGCAAAATATTCATCATAATCATGCGCTTTTTTATAATCGCCTTCACCTTTTTCTTTTCCTTTAAAAACTGTTTTAACTGCACTATTTACATCAAAACCGGTTTGTGCATTTATCACGTTACCAAAACAGGTTAACAATACTATACAAATACCTTGCAAGGCACCTAAAAGTTTTTGTTTTTCTTCACTATCCGGGAATAACGCTGTTTTTTCTTCTATAACTGATACAATTTCTGCAACTATTGCTATAAGCGGTTCACGATAATAGTCAAATTTCCAACTATTATAACGAATTACAAAATACTTATTATCAGCATTTTTTTCAGTTTGTTCTGCTTCTAATTTTTCTTGCAGCATATCTAAAACAAAAGTTTTGCCGCAGCCCCATTTTCCATTAATTGCAAAACAGGTTGAAGATTTATTCGCTGAAATATTTTCTATCATTCTTTCAAGCTGTTTAACAAACTCATCTCGTTGCAAAATATCAAGTTTATCCACATCACACCTCCAATTCACCGTTCATTAATTTAGGCAATAAACGATCACGCGCTTCTGTTAAATTTAAACATGTTAGTTTTTTATTTTTAATTTGTTCTAATATTGGATTAACATATTTAGAAAACTTTTTAAGGATTTCTTCATTTGGCATTATAAAAGGCATTGCTTTTATAATTTTAGAATTCACGGCTTTAGAAATAGACGAAGTATTACCTAAACTATCATATTTAAAATTTTTTAAATAACAATAAGTATATGCTCTTTTATATTCACAATTCACGTGAAAATGAGCTATTGCTTCATTTGTACACATTGCTTTTGCTGTAATGCCTACACGTCCAACAGTTAATTTAAAACTAACAAATATAGTTCCTTCTGGAAGAATTTTTACATTATATTTTTCTATCGCTTCTTTAGTTAAACCTTCATTAGTTATAAACAAAAATGTATCATTTTGCCCCATATCCGCAATAGATACCCATGAAATACCCAAACCATTTTTTACAAAACAATCTCTTTCTGTACGCGGCGGTGTTTTTCCAATAGTAATTTCAAAAAAAGTATCTGCTTGGTTCTTTTCCCACCCTTCCGGAACGCCGTCGATAATTGGCGTGGATTCGTAACCCGGAAAACGTAAATCAACAAACCATTCTTTATATAAGCGCTGTGCAGCTTCTTCTAAAAGTTTGATTTGTTTTTGGTTATTTTCGATAAGGTCATCGTAGGATGAAAGAATATTAGCAGTTTTATTTTGTATTTTTATATCGGGGCACGGAATTTCTAATCCATTTAATATCTTTAAAGTAAGAAATTTAGTTGTCGAACCAGATGATACACTTTTTAACAGCAACAACTGTTCATTTAAAGCATAACATAAAAATCTAATATTTAACTCTTTTTTATCAACAGCTTCAATAATATATGTTCTTTGATAAGCATTAAAACGACCTTTATAATATTTTGCAGTATAATTGCCGTTCGCATTATTTCCGGCAAGTAATACAGCTTCAGTATCATAAGCCCAATCATTAATTGTCAGTGTTTGAGGATCACAAGTAAAGAATGGATATTTACCATCTTTTACTGCTGCATTAGAATCTAATTTGCCAGTTTTTATTAAAGATAAATCTTTTAATTTTTTCTTAAAAAATTTCATAACCCAATCTCCTTTAAATTCTGCGAGATGGTTTCCATTAAATCATTGGATTCTTTTTGCAGTGCCAAAAGTTCCTGATGTATTTCTTTCATGCGCTGCTCAAAATCAACGCCGTCATCTTTCATAGGCGCTACGCCCACATAAGCGCCCGGCGTCAGCGACCAGCCTTTGGCTTCAATATCTGCAATTTCTGCAATTTTGCATAAACCGAGCACATCGGCATAAACGCCTTCGCCAAATTTTTCATACAGCCAGTTGGCTTCTTTGGCAGTGGTAAGCGTATCATTAAGTTCGGCCAGTTTTTCGTCAAATTCTGCCTGCACTTTTTTCTTATCGCGTTTAGCAGCAGCTTCCACAGCTTCTTTAGCTTCGGTGCGCAAGGCTTTAATTTTTGCGTCCAGTTCTGCAATCTGTTCCGTAAACGGTTTATCGCTGCCAAGCGCATAGCGGTATTCTGCAAGCAAAACTTTATATTTTTCAAGCTCGCCGCGGTATAACCATACAATGGCGTTAAGGTTTTTAAGCTGCCACTCGCTCCATTCGTTAAGCGTGCGGTCAACCACGGTGTAATAGTTGCGCGCATCTATAAACAGCACTTTAGTTTTAATTTCATCAGCTTTGGCTTTGTTAAAAAACCACAGGGAACAAGGCAGGCTTTTGGTGTAAAAAAAGTTGTTGCCGACGCTTATCATTACGTCAACATGACCAGTTTCTACAAGCTGTTGGCGGATGTCCTTATCCTTGCCCTGACTGTCCGTAGCGGAGGACGCCATAACAAAACCGGCACGTCCGTGCTCATTAAGATAACTGTAAAAATAAGATATCCACAAATAGTTAGCGTTGCTTATTTCTTCCTTTTTATTAATGCTGGGCATACCAAAAGGCAGCCTCTTTGCACTTTGGCAGCTTTCGGACTTTACTTTATCAACATTAAACGGCGGATTTGCCATTACATAATCACAGCGGCCATCAAGCCCAAAAGCATCATTATAAAAAGTATTGGCTTCATCGCCGGATTTTATCTGCCCGGTTAAGCCGTGCACAGCCATGTTCATTAAGCAAAGTTGGGCGTTATATTCCACCTTTTCCTGTCCGTAAAAGGTCATGGCGCTGTTGGCGTTCATACCGCTTTGGTTTACAAAATCGCCGGACTGTATAAACATGCCGCCGCTGCCGCAGGCAGGGTCTAAAAGCGTGCCGCTTTGCGGTTCAATGATATTTACTATCATTTTTACCAGCGATTTGGGCGTAAAGAACACACCGTCATCAGAGGCGATGTTTTTGGCGAATTTATTTAAAAAGTATTCGTAAATACGGCCAATGATATCGCCGCCAATTTCATTGAGCGCGCTGTTATTAAAAATACGCAGCAATTCAGCAAGGATAGTATCAGAAAAATCGGTATAACTTTTTGGCAAAACACCTTTAAGCTGTTCGCTTTGTTCTTCAATAAGCGACATAGCATTATTTACCGCTTCGCCAAGGCTGTTAACCACATGACCATCCTTATTGGTTATACCGGCAGCAGCAATATTTTGCGGCAGGTTCAGCAAATAATCATACTGCGCTTCTTTTGGCAAAAACAAAGCGCTTTTTGCTGCAAAGTCGCTTGCTTCCACTGGTAAAACCCTGCCGCCGCGAGATGGACGGTTTTTCATAATTTCTGCTTCAACAAGTTTAAAGCGGCTGTAAGAATAACGCAAAAAGATAAGCCCCAGTACCGGCATGCAATATTGATTAGATGTTAAATTTGAACCGGAACGTAATAAATCTGCTGATTCCCATAATTCAGCTTCAAGTTTTCTGATATTAATCATTCATTTCACCGTTTTCATTATATTTTAATTTGGTTTTAAAAAATTTTTAAATACTAATTAAATTGTACCATATTCTTGCCATATACTTGAAGAATTTTTTACCGCATTTTATGTGTAAACCGAAAATCATCTGTTATATAAAAAGATGCTTGCTGCTTTCTACCTTGGAACTTAAAACACTGTTTCAGAAATTGCAGCAGGCATCTTTTTGTTTTATTTTTTCCTATTATTATAATCCTCGTCAATTTTCTTTTTCCAGTCTGCTTTAAGCTGTTTGCCGGTACGCAGGCAGGATACGGCTTCACTGACAGCTGCAAAATTAAGGTTAATGCCTTTGGCATCGTTATTAAAATTTGCAACACGTTCTTTGGCAATCCCCAAATCGCGGCCAACATCAACAGCGTTGATATTAGCGCCAAAGAACAAAAACTCCCACCCGCGTTCCTTTTGCTGCTCAATCAGGCGTTTAACCTGCGCACAGCTGTATTTGGTGCTGGCGTTTTCCATACCATCCGTTGTAATAACAAACAGCGTATGTTGCGGCACATCTTCCGCCCGCACGTATTTGTGGATATTTTTAATATGTTCCACGGTTTCGCCGACAGCATCCAATAAAGCTGTACAGCCACCAACACAGTAATCATTTTCCGTCAGCTGCGGCACTTTATCAATCTCCACGCGGTCATGGATTGTTTGGCTTTCATGATTGAACAACACAGTTGTTACAAGCACTTCGCCCTCTGCCTTTTTCTGCTTTTGCAGCATGCCGTTAAACCCGCCGATAGTATCTGCTTCCAAACCTGCCATAGAACCGCTGCAGTCAAGAATAAAAACGAGCTCCGTTAAATTTTGTTTCATAATAATAACCTCCAAAATAAAAATATGGCTGTAAACATTTCTGCTTACAACCATATTGTAAATTTTTTTTGGTCCTTTTGGTCGCCCGCAAGGCGACATTTTATGCCCCCAGCAAAGGTTGGTCAAAAGCAAACAGAGCAGTATTTATTTCGTATATATCATACTTTCCGTTAATAATGAAAAATTCAATAATCCTGTCAAACACCTGCGACGGAGACAACGCAAATCCAGCTTTCGTCAGCAGTTCTTTTGCTTCATCAAGCGGCAGCTTAAGCGCTATGGCGAAAGCAATGGCAGTTTGTTTGCTGGGACGGTAATTTTTATCCTTGCGGATTTTATAAAACAACCTGCGGTCAACGTTTGCAAGGTGGTAGCACTCGGCATCCGTCATGCCTTTTTCGTCAATTTTGCGCAGAAGCATTTCCGTAAAACTTTCGTCAATATAGCTTACAAATTTTTCCAAATCACGTTCTGCGTTCCCATACCCGCAGCTTTTTTCAGCAACTGCTTTATTAAAAAATTTCTTGCTTGTTTTTAAAGGCAGCACATTATACAGGCGCAGTACTTCTTCAACAATTTCGCTTTCTTCTAGATATGTTTCGATATCATCATACAATGAACCGGCAATACGATATGCCTTACGGTCAAAAATAACAATATATACAGTCAGGTCATGCGTGCGCAAAAATTCTTCCGCTGTCTGTACAGCTACTTCCAATGCCTTATCCTTAGGATAGCCATAGACACCTGATGAAATCAACGGAAAAGCAATGCTCTCACAATTATATTCTACTGCCAATTTCAAACTTTCACGATAACAGGAAACAAGTGCTTCTTTTTCACCAACAATGCCGCCCATCCAGCGCGGTCCAACAGTATGAATAATATATTTGGCAGGCAGGTTGTATCCTTTAGTTATTTTAGCCTGACCGGTTTTGCAGCCGTTCAGTTTCCGGCACTCTTCCAAAAGCTGTGGTCCTGCCGCTTTATGGATAGCGCCATCCCCCCCGCCGCCACCAAGCAAACTATTGTTGGCAGCATTAACAATGGCATCAACTTTCATTTTAGTAATATTAGCAGCAACAATTTGTAATGGCATCATTAAACCTCGCTTGCAATCTTTTTTATTATTATACCAAAATTTAAATCTTCCGGAAGATAAAAACAGACCTTTTCATAATAGAAAAGGTCTGTTACTTCATTCCGCAGCTAAAGATATTTTATTTTCTGTTGCCCATTGAGTCCACGATTTTTGCAGTTTGGGATTTTCTTTTGCATAGCGGTAAAAGGCTTTTAAAAAGGCAATACGTTCATTAACTGCCGTTTGGCGCCATTGCGGTTTATTGGGATTATAAGCCGTTAAATTAATGCCGCCAATGGCAAACTGACGCATAATAATATCGTCAAAGCTGACTTTATCAGCATTTTTCAGCATATCAGCCATTGCCATAAATGTAGTAGTACGCCCTTTGCCAGCAAAGCAGTGAAAATGCAGCCACGCCCCCTGCGGCAAATTTTTATAAAACCGGATAAAACGGTCTACCTCGGCATGGTGCGGCGTTAAATGGTCGGTTAAAGTAAGGCGCAGATATTTTGTACCGTGCTTTTCCGCCATAACCTGTTCAGTAATTGCGCTTTCTACCGGCCATGTATATTGCCTGCCCTGTATAATTTCCTTATTCGCGCCTAAAATTCCAATATTAATAAACGGCACAGCGGCAATTTCTGCAAGCAGTTTTTTCTCACTCTTTACAATCTCGCTGTGGGAGCGGCCTTTGTTGCCCCAGTCGTTGGCTTTATACCAGCTTACAGCACTGCCGTTAATATAACCGTGGCTTTCGCCGCGCAGGTCAACATCATAAATCAGTTCCGGCTTAGCCGGTATATGCTTAATAATTTCTGCATATTCCAGTTCTGAAAAAGCTTTGCTGCCGGAAATATTCAGTTCTTCCATACCCATTCTTGTAGGCTCTGCTCCCTGCAAAATCTCTTTTTCAAAAGCATAGTTGGAAGTACGGAAATTATCAGGCAGCGAATCTGTATTTTTACGGTCCAGTTTTAAAATACCATGTTCATTATCAGTTACTGTTGCCGCATATGCAGTTGCAGTAAAACAAAGCACAATCAACAACAGTAAAAACTTAGCAATTATTTTCATAGCAGCCACCAGTTAACCATGTACAACAACTTCCAGCCTGCCTGTATCCGGGCAGAATAAAAGTCCATGCACAATAATATCCTGCGGCAAAAACGGGTTATTTTTAATTGCTGCCACTGTTTTTTCCACATTCTCCCTTGGATGATGGAATGCATCAACCCACTTGGAAAATTCACTTTCAATTTCCATAATCGCTTCCGGTTTTATGCCGCGTTCCAGCATACGTTTTTTCAATGATTCGGAGGTTGAATGCTGCATACCGCAATCTTCATGGCCAACAACCATTATTTCCGTTACGCCAAGTTCATACACAGCTACCATTAAACTGCGTATAACTTCATCAAACGGTCCTGTAATCATATTGCCTGCCGCTTTAATAACCTTTGCCTCACCGCGCGATATGCCCATGGCAGGTTCCAGAAAATCTACCAGGCGCGTATCCATGCAGGTATAAATCGCAAGCTGCCTTGCAGGATATTTGCTCACTTTATCATTGCGGTGCAGGTAGCTTTCCGGCAAAGAAGTCGTAAATTTAGCGTTTTCTTCCAAAATTTGTTCCAGCAATGCCATAAATATTGCCTTCTTCCATTAATATTCGTCAAAAATTTCTTGTATTTTTTTGGTGTCTTTTGTACATGTAAGCGCAAGCTGCAATAAAATGCGCGCTTTTTGCGGATTTAAATTGCCGCCGCTGATAAAACCTGCCTCATCCCACTTGGGATTGGCAGATAGAACACGCCCTTCACTAACGCGGGTACTGCGTACAACAGCTATACCATGTGCTGCGGCCTGCATAAGTGCCTGCTCTGCGCCGGCGTGTATGCTGCCCATGCCGCTTCCTGCATAAACAAGCCCTTGCGCACCGGCTTTTACAGCCGCATCAATCAGTACTCCGTCATCATCACAATGCGTATAAATAATATCTACCCGCGGTAAAACGTCATAATTTTTACCGGCAAAAACAGATTGCTCCGTATGGCGTTTTTTTACCTGCGCTTCAAAATAAACTTTGCCACCCGCTATTGTGCCAAGCTGTCCATACGGCTGTGCCTGAAAAGCCTCTACCTTAAAAGCACTGGTTTTTGTAGCATAACGCGCCGCCATAATAATATCATTCATTACTATCATTACGCCCTGCCCGGCAGCTTCACGGCAGGCCGCTGTTTTTACGGCATTAAGCAAATCTAAAGGCCCGTCTGCACTGATAGCTGTTGCCGGACGCATAGCACCTGTAAGGACAAGCGGCTTACTGCCCTTAACTGTAAGATTTAAGAAATAGGCAGTTTCTTCCAGTGTATCCGTACCGTGTGTAATTACAATACCGTCAACACTCTCATCCGCCATCAGCTCATTACAGCGCGCTGCAAGTTTAAACCATAAATCACTTGTTATATTACAGCTGTCAATATTTGCAAGCTGCTCGCCGCTTACCGCTGCAACTTCCGTAAGCTGCGGCACGGCGTCAATCAGGCTTTGTACGCTTAACGCCCCGGCGGTATAGCCAGTAAGTTTGCCGGCACTTGCCGCACTGCCGGCAATAGTGCCTCCTGTAGCCAAAATTTTAATATGAGGCAAGCCCTGTTTATGCTGCATTTTGTACCTGCCTTTCTTCAACAAAAGTATTTATGCGCAGTTCAACGTTCTGCTGCAAATTGCGGTAAAAAAACTGATAATCATATAAATGGTAAATGCCATCAGTGAAAATGGACAGTACAGGCGGATACTGCTTTTTATCAACGTCTGTAACTTTCAGCACGCCGCGCTCTGTATCTATGCAGCACCCTGTAAGCTGCGGAACTTCACGCGTAATGCTGCCGCTGTAATCGGTAAAGCACGCACCTGAGTTCAGTGTTTTATCAGCTATTGTGCCGTCTGTATGCCAGTTAAGAGGATTAATGCAAAAAGTTTTTACATTCTGCGGCACCATCGGTGAAGATGTTACCCCCGGCGCTTCGCTGTTAAACATAATTACTGTACCCAAATCGTCAGCACTCTGAGCCGGGCGGATATACGGGTACTGCTCCGCCTCCTGCGGAGTAAAACGCCAGCCAATGGCATAGCAGGCAACCATATTATTTTTAACAAAATCCGTGTTGCCAAATTCTTTTAAAAGCCGCAGGCACATCTCCGCCCCCTGGGAAAAACCGGACAACACAAACGGACGGCCGTTGTTTTCATGCTGCATGTAATATAAAAAGGCTGCACGCACATCGCTATAGGCCAAATCAAAATAAGCAGCCGCATCTTGCCGCGGCAAATTATAATCCGCCAATGTGGCCTGACGGTAATACGGCGCATACATACGGCAGTTTTTTTCATAAATGCCACGCTGCATGTTAAGAGCGCCTTTAAAATTGCCTTTTATGTTTTTGTCTGTAAGGCTCATATTTGTATGCCCATCTGTCCCCAAATCAACAGTCGGGCATACAATAAATAAATCCGCCGCCTTGTTTTCGCCAACACGCCAATACGCCCAATCGTCAGTGTTGTTATAATCCGGTGCCTGTGCCGCCGCCAGGCTGCAAACGGCAAGCAGCACCAGCATAAATATTAAATTACATAACTTTTTCATTTAACATCACTGTTCAAATAATCATAAGCAAACTGCGCATAAATAGCAGCGCCATATTTTAACTGTTCTTCATCAACCGCAAATTTGGGGTGGTGATGCACACAGTTAAGCCCTTTGGCAAGATTACGCACGCCTAAAAATCCGTAAACGCCTTTGGTTTTTTCCATAAATACGGAAAAATCTTCCGCACCGGTCATTTTGTCTAAATGGCAAAGTGCCTGTTCGCCCATAATTTTTACTGCGGCACTGCGTGCAATTTCGTTTAAGCTGTTATGTTCGTTTATAAGCGGTGCCGGACCAAAAAAGTAAGTGCTTTCTGCTTTGCAGCCATAAACCTGTGCTGCTTTTTTAGCCGTTTCATCAATAAGCTGCGGCATATTTTTGCGGAATTCTTTGTTAAAAGTACGCACTGTGCCTACAAGTTCCGCGCTTTCTGCTATTTGCGCGCTTTCAGTGCCGCCGTTCATCATGCCAGTAGTTATCACCAAAGTGTTCTGCGGCGCGTTTACCCGGCTGACAATACTTTGCAGCGCCATAACCACTGCCGCTGCCGCCAGCACGGCATCATTGCCAAGCTGAGGTTTATCTGCCGGAGCCGTTTTGCCTTCTATTTTTATAGTAAAGCGGTCGCTGCATGCCATGCGCTCGCCGTCTTCAAAATTCACACTGCCGCTGTCCATCAGCGACCATACATGCTGCCCAAAAATGGCATCTACATCATCAAGACAGCCTTTTTCTACATAGTGGCGCGATTCTGTGCCTATCTCTTCTGCCATCTGGAAAAGCAGCTTAACGGTTCCGTGCAGTTCATCTTTATGCGCTTGCAGCATTTTACCTGCGGCAAGCAGCATTGCTGTATGGCAATCGTGCCCGCAGGCGTGCATTACGCCTGCATTCTGAGAACAAAAACCACACTCATTCTCTTCCTGTATCGGCAATGCATCAATATCAGCGCGAAGCATTACCGTTTTACCGGGATGAGTGCCTTTAATAGTACCGATACAGCCGGTAATGTCATCAAAAGTTTGTACTTCAATGCCAAAAGACTTTAATTCGTTTACAATATGCTCTGTTGTTTTAAATTCTTTGGTGCCAAGTTCCGGATGCGCATGCAGCCAGCGGCGTTGTTCCAAAATATATTGTTCTTCCGCAAGTGCCATTTCTTTAAAATTCATTCTGCCGCGCCTCCTTCCGTTGTATTAAATACAAGTTCCGCCGTACAGCCAAAAGCTGCCGCCGTGCTTTGGGCAAGCAGTGTAATCTGCGGCTGCATTTCGTCAAGCACTGTCTTATCTTCTGCGTATAAATACGCCGTTAACTTTACCAAATCGGTAATAATATTAAACTGTGTACCTCCATGTACTTCACTTACAGTAAGCACCAAAGGATTTAACGGGTTATTCATGCGGCTTACAGCAGTTTGCGCATTTAAAATAAAAGATGATGCCGCTACAATGGCATCTTTGCCCAGGTGCGGTGTAGAACCATGGGCAGAACTGCCGTGAAAAGTAATGTCAATTTTTGTATGATACATAGCACAACTCCTTATAAAAGCGGCTGCCGTAACAGCAGCCGCCAAATTTAGCTTTTAAATTATCAGGGCAGATAAATGCCGCCGCCAGGACCTAACGGAATGTCGAGGAATATCCATACCAAAAGCTGAATAATCCAGATGACTGTAAAAGTAACGGAAAATGGCACCATGTTGGCAATAACAGAGCCCAGCCCCATTTCCGGCGCATATCTGCGTACAAAGCCCAAAATAACCGGGCAGTATGGGAATAACGGCGACAGCGGATTGGTGATGGAATCGCCTATACGGTAAGCAACCTGCGTAACGGCAGGGTCAAAGCCCATCAGCATCAGCATCGGCACAAATATCGGCGCAAGAATTGCCCATTTGGCAGATGCAGAGCCAATAAGAACATTAACCATGCAGGATACAAAAATAAGGCCAATTAACAGCGGAGCGCCGGTAAACTGCATCGATTTCAAAAATTCCGCGCCTTTAATGGCCATAACAATGCCCAGGTTGCTCCATGCAAAATAGCTGGTAAACTGCGCAATAAAGAAGCACATAAAAATGTAACCTGCCATATCTTTAAAGCCCAGCGTAATATCGGCAAATAAATCCCTGTCATTTTTATATTTGCCGCAGCCAAAGCCATAGCATGCACCCATAACAAACAATGCAATAGTAACAGTTAAAATAATGCCGTTCATAAACGGAGAACCGTTGGTCATAACGGAATGAGTTTTCGGGTCTGCCAAGAGCGGGTCATCACCAATGCAGGCCAGTACCAGTGCAATTACAAATACTACAAGGCCGATAACAGACCATCTCAGACCGCGTTTCTGTTCTTCGGTAACTTTACCTTCGGATTCGTCAAAATTGAATTTCAGCAAATCTTCTCTGGTAGTAGGAAAGCGTTTTACCAAAAACTTTTCCGTCAGCAGCGTGCCAAAAACAGCAAGCAAAATACAGGAAACAATCAAAAAATACCAGTTAATCGCCATTGTGGCAGAATAATTGGGGTCAATCATACGGGCTGCATTTTCGGTAAAGCCGTAAGCCAAAGCATCTGTCATGCCCAGCATAATATTAGCGCTGAAGCCGCCCGCGCAGCCTGCATAAGCTACAATCATCCCCAAAACCGGGCTGCGCCCGAGGCCCATATAAATAACAGCTGCCAGCGGCGGCATTACAATGTATCCGGCATCACCGGCAAGGTTAGCGTTAATAGCAACAAACAAAATCGCAAAAGTAACCATCCACGATTTGGCATCACCCATAACCTGTTTCATCATCGTAACCAGAAATCCGCTCTTTTCTGCAACAGCCGCACCGATAATGCAAACCATAACCATACCCAAAGGAGCAAAATTGGAATAGTTGGCAACAGCTTTGCTGTACATATCACGGAAGCCGTCTTTAGTTAAAAGATTAACAACCTGTACGGTTTTGCCGGTACCGGGATGCACCGCGCCATAACCCATGCTGCCCAAAATTGCGGAAAGAATTACAACCACAACAGCCAGTATAATAAACAGACTGACAGGGTCCGGCATGGCATTGCCGATTTTTTCAATAAAGTCCATTGCTTTATCAAAAAAGCCCTTTTTCTGAACTTCATTTTTTTCCATAAAATCACCCTCCCCAAAATAGAATAATTATAATAAAAGACCCCACAGATACCCTGTGGAGTCTCCGTTAACTATATTTATTATAACATTTTAGAAAGTTAAAATAAATAGCTTTAGTTGTATTTTTATGCAGCAAAAGTGTTGCTTATTTTACATTATCAGCCATAATGCCGCTTAACTGCCCTCTCGGGATAACAAAAGAAACAACACCGGCAGCATAAGGCGCAACTTCGTACGGTGCATAGGTAATTACCAGCACTTTGCCGTCAAAGTAAAACTGGTCGCCGTCTTTTACTTCAACAGGACCGTAAAATTTCTCCGGCTGTGCGGCAACTTTTTTTGCTACTATTTCATTAATGCGTTCCAGATAATTGGTGCCGGGCTTAAATAAATCTGCAAGCTGCAATTCATTGCCGGTAGTTAAATCAAAAGTAGATACTTTATACAGCGTCATGCCGTGTGCACCGCCGGTAAACAGATACCCGCGCTGTTCCACGCTTAAAAGGTTGCTGCCGTTGTATAAAACATCATACTTGCCATCAAGTCCATAGCGTTCTACCAGGCTGCCGCCCAAAGTTTTAGCTTCATACCAGCTGCTGTGCAGGCTGTAATCAACAAAACCACCAACATCTTCTAAAAATTCGCGTGCTTCTCTAACGCCGTTTTTGCCGCTAAATTTATATTCAAAAGATGTACGCATGGTATCTTCCCCATCGCGTCCCTGCGGCAGCGGAGAATAAAGCTGCATCAGCGCATTAAAATTAAGTGCTTTGTTAATTTTAGCATCAGCAACAGAACCGCCTGCAGCGCCTTTAATCTGCGGCACTTCCATTTTTACCCAGTCTTCGGTAATGTCATATCCTTTAACTGCCACATCAGCAAATGCAGTTGCACTTATTGCCATAGCAGCCAAAGCCAGTGCAATAGTCTTTTTTATTTTCATAAAAATCCTCCTTAAAATCTGTCACGTTAATTATAACATAGAATTTTAAGAAGGCAAAACTTTACAAATCATCTGCTGCCTGGCGTTTGCAGGCCGCTGCTGCGGGAATGAAACTGAAAACCGCTGCTGCCGCAACCACTGCAAGAACCATAACGCCTTCCTGTAAACTAAAGCCAGCCGCCATGCTGACGGCAGTTTTTTGCCGCAAAATATATGCCAGCGCCAAAAACGCACCATGCCCGGCGGCAATGCCGCCAATTACACCCGTGCAGGCAAGAAGCATGCCCTGCAAAAAGTTAATTTTTACAATTTCTTTTCGGCCTGCACCTACAGCACGCATAATGGCGTTATCATGCCTGCGCATGGCTGCCGCCCAGTAGGTTGTAAAAGCAATTATAACAAGCGCCAGCAAAATAACGGCATAACTTATAATCTGTAAAACCTTTTCGGCGTCACCCATTACGGAAAACAGTTCTATAACTATCTGCGATGGGAAAACCATCTGCATATCACGGTCGTTTCTGTACTGTGAAAGCAGCGCTAAGGCCTGCGCGTAACCGGCAGGTTTAACAAGCACGGATGTCACACCCTTCGCTGACTCACCATGACCGGCATGCGAAAGCCACAAACTTTTTATATCAGTTAAAATACTTTGGTCATACGGTCCGTTTACCGGCTGCAAAATGCCAACCACTTTATATTTCTGCGTATGCCCTTTGCCGCCGGGCATTGCAACCATACCATGAGATGTATTAAACGTATCGCCAATTTTAAGCCCTGCCATTTGCGCGGTACGGGCTCCCAAAACAGCTTCAAACGGTTCTGCAAACGCACGCCCTTGCGCCAATTGCAGCCATTTGCCGCGTTTAGGGTTTATTTCATATGCAAAAATTTCTTTTTCAGTGCCGGCAATGCGGAAACCGCGGTAATTATCGCCGTAACCGAAAGGTATTGCCATCGCCACATTTTTATTGGCGCGCAGTTTTTCAACCTGGCTGTAACTGATATTTGACATCGGCGTATCTTTTAAAAATGCAGTGTTCAGTACAAGCTGATTGGGGCTGCCTTTGCTGCCCGCTACTATCGGAAACGGTTCTGCTGCAGACGTTAAACCGCTGTGTACACCGTCTGCCAATAAAAGCACCAGCACTGCCATGGCAATGCTTGCCATTACAACGCAGCAGGCAATAAGGCTTTGCAAAGGTTTAAACATAATGTTGCGGCGCACAATTTTAATAATGCCCATGTGTTATAAACCTCCCGCCTTTTATATCAAACCATTCACTAAATTGTTGTTTTACACTCTCATCATGAGTGGATAAAATAAGCGCTGTATTGTTTTCAGTACATAAACTGCGCAAAAGTTCAAGCACTATGCTGCTGTTTTCCGCATCAAGGCTTGCCGTCGGCTCATCTGCCAAAAGCAGTACCGGTGCGTTGATAACGGCGCGCACTACGGCAATGCGCTGTTGTTCGCCAATACTTAATTTCCCCGGCAGTACATCTTTTTTTGCTGCCAGCCCAACACGTTCCAGCAAGCTGTGTGTGCGTTTTTTCAATGCCGCCATATCGCCGCCGGCAAAATACCCGGCAAGCAAAATATTTTCTTCTGCCGTCAGCGCTTCAATTAAATTTAATTTTTGAAATACATAACCGATATTTTTAGCACGCCATAAATCGCGTTTGCGTTCCGGCATATTATCAATGCGCTGCCCGTTAAAATAAATTTCGCCGCCGCTGGGCTGCATTAAACCGGCAATCATGTGCAGTAATGTTGTTTTGCCGCTGCCGCTCGGCCCTGTTAAAAGTATCTGCCCGCCTTTATCAAGCGTAAAGTTAGAAGCATGGCTTATGGTAATAACTTCACCGGAAGGCTCCGTTACCTGTTTAAAAACATTTTTTATTTCTAAAAGCATTACAAAGCCTCCAGAGATTCTGCCTGTATGCGTACTAAACTTACAAAGCCCGTTTCTGCATCAACTTCCGTACCCAGTTCAAGCGTGCCGGTAACGCTGATAGGCCTGTCAAACGGCAGTGCTACCACAGGTTCCGATAACTGTACCACCACTATATCTGCCGGCCAGTCTGCATCTGTGCTGCAAAAGGGGCAAATACTCATCGGCTCGCGCGTAAGTACAAAAAAATTAATGGTCGGCGTTAAGGGCGGCGCCATAAATCCTGCCATTTGCACCGTTTGCCCTGCGGAATTTTTTAATTTGTCAGAGAAAGTAATGCCCAAAGATGAAACACCGGCATACATTTCATCAAAAGTAAGATTTATTGCTGCTTCTGCCCTGCTGCACAAAAAAGGCGGTTCATATTGAACCGCCTTTAACGGCAAGTCTTCAGCCGTAAATATACCGGCCGTCAGCAGCAGAAGCGAGAGCAGAAAACTTTTTATCAAGTTTCTTAACATCTGCCTGCCTCCAAGCTGTTATTTTTTGAAGTTTTTAGTACCGTCAATGCCAAGCGCTCTTACCATGCCGAAGAATACTTCGGTGTTATCCATTACGCCGTTAAAATATTCGCTGCCGGGGCCCATAGCATTCAGCAGAATGTCATCGGCAGAGTGAACTTCCTGGGATTCATCGGCAGGGATGTTGCCTTTGTAGAATTCGCCTTCCAGTTTCGGGTTGGCAATAGCCTTATCGCCTGCCATAATTGCCGGTGCGGTAGGTTCAGCTTTAAATTTATAGTTAATGTTGGTATCCGGGTGGTTAGCAAACTGTACCGCCAAAGTTACATCCGGATCCGGATTATCAGGGTAGCCGTCGCCGTCGCGGTCTTCAAAAGTCGGCCAGCCTGCGGCAGCATAGGTGCGTACAGCTTCACGTCCGGTTTTGCCGTCCAGTTCATGATAAGTACCGGTAATGCTTGCACCGTGAGCATGGTCGGCAACAACAATAATCAGGGTATCGTTGCCGTTTTCTTCAGCAAATTTTTTAGCCACGCCTACAGCCTGGTCAAGTTCAATGTTGTCATAAGCTGCGCGCTGCCAATCCATAACGTGCAGCTGTTTATCAACGCAGGCGCCTTCAACCATCAGGAAGAAACCGTTTTCGTTCTTGCTGAGGGTATCAATTGCACGTTCAGTCATTTCCACAAGGCCGGGCTGGTCATTAAAGCCGCCGAGCACTTTCGGGTTCTTCAGCATGGCGCGGTCGATATATACGTTCATGTTGTCAAGCTGATACAAACCAAGAATTTTATCTTCGTCAGCCGGAGTATTTAAAAGTTCGGTTCTGTTGCCGGAGAAGGTATAACCGAGTTCCTGGAATTTTTCTACAACATTGGTGTTATCTTTGCGTTTGGAACCGGGCACATCCATCGGGATGAAGTGACGGCTGCCGCCGCCCATAATTACATCCGGACGGTGATAATCTTCTGCCATGGTTTCAGCAATAAAGTTCTGTTCAGCACGGCGGCGGGTATGGCTCAGCATAGCTGCCGGAGTAGCATCGGTAATGTTAGCAGTGGAAACAATGCCGGTTGCCATTCCTTTGGTGCGTTTAACAAGCTCAATAATGTTTTCTACCTTCGGGTCATCAAACGGGTCTTTAGTGCTGTTTGCATATACACCCATAGCGTTGTTAACGGATTTATGGCCGGTTGCATAAGCAGATGCGCTGTTTGCGGAGTCAGTTACAAGAGAATCATAACCGGAAGTAGTAATAACTGCCATGTGCGGCATTTTTTCCATATTCAGCAAATCGTTATATTTGCCGTCGCTCAAGCCTTTAGAAAGGATGCGCGCCATTTCGCGTGCCTGCAGGCTCATGCCATCGCCTACAAACAGAATTACGTTTTTGGCTTTTTTCTTGGCTTTGGCATCGGTAACAGTGTAGTTAGCAACATTCTTTTTGCCGTCAACAACTGCTTCTACTTTAACATCGCCTGCTTTGGTAAAAGCAACATCGGGAATATTATAAACGGTCACGCCGTCTACAGTTTTAACAGTGCCGGTTTTGCCAAAATATTTTTCAGCATCAACGCCGTCAACGGTTACTTTAAAATCATTGGCAATACCCTTAACTTCAACCTGCAAATCAAAATGCTGGCCTTTTAAAAATTTAGCGCGGTTAATCGGCATCAGGTTTACAGGGTTCTTTTCCTGTACGGTGTAGCCTGCTGCCTCAACATGAGCAGGCACATACAGGTTTCCGGCAGCAGCGCAGCCAAAAATGCTCAAAAACGCGCAGACAGCGGCAGCAGTTTTTCTTTTTTTGCTGGATAATTTCATAAAACTTAAATCCTCCTTAAACTTAACAGTTGATATAACTTTTTGAATTACCCATATTATAAACAACACGTTTAAAAACTCTGCTTAATTTCCGTAAAAAATGTGTAAAATAAGTAACACCGCTGCGGCATTGCCAACAGCGGTGCATTTAAACAATATTATTTTAAAAAGCCCTTTGCCTCAAGATATTCCGCCAAAAACTTAGCCATTCTGTTTACCAGTTTCAGGCAGTTCAGCAAATGGTCACGCGTGTTAAATTCATATGGCATTAAATCTTTGCATTCCGAAGAACCAAATTCTTTTACAAACAAATCGTGATATTCCTTACTGTAAGGATAAACTTCCGGCAGCGTTTTTTCCTGCGGGCTTGTACGCCCTACAAAATAGCTTATTACCATTACCGAAGCTACCAGCGCTCCGCAAACAGCGCGTGCATGACCCATACCGCCGCCAAAAGCGGTAGTCATACGCAAAGTTTCATCACTTATTTTTAAGCCGCCCTCCGTGCGGAAAGCCTGCAAAACTGCTTCGCCGCAGTTAAAACCGCTTTTAAAAGCATTACCGGCCGCCATGCCGATTCTTTCACTTAATTCACTCATACCAATCCCTCCTGCGCTTAGAGTTTATTATATATATTTCGGCACAGGCATGGTAAATCCTTTAAAAATATAAAGTGTGTTAAAGCCAGATTTATACATTGATAAAAATACGTTTACTTTTTCTTATCGTTTTTTAGTATCAGCGAAATTGAAGGCTGGCTCATGTTAAACAAATTCGCAAGAAACATCTGGCTTAAACCTTCATCATAGTATAAACGGCAAATTTCTTTATTCCGTTCAGCTCGTGTCTTAAAAGACTGAACCGCTACTTCCGTTTGGCTTAAACTAATGCCGCTGTCGCGAACTACCAAAATTTTGCGCGTGCCGTCAGTACTTTTTATTTTCAGTTCCCATGTCGGCATGCCGCTTTTGCTGCGTGGGTTGTACAGGCAAAATTCTATTGTGCCGTCACCGGCGATGTGTTTTAAGGTTTTGTTGTCTAAAGTTGGGGCAGGCATGTTTACACCTCTTTTTTATAATTTATGTTGTTGCTCATTTAGTTTTTCGGATTTGAATTTCTGTTTTTGTTAATTTACGCTCAGTCTTTGATGATACTTTAATACTTCTAACAAAAACGCTATCATTCATCTTCATTCTTTTGACTGAGCAAAAGAATGAAGATGAATGAAAAAGTAAGAAAAAAACGAAAAATTTAAAATAAACACTAACTCTATAATTTAATATTAAAATATTTCTAAAAACAAAAGGGAGCATTGCTCCCCTTTATTTTTAATTAAACTGCGTTAAATCAGAACGTCCACTGTACACCGGCATTAATCTGATAAGTTTCGTCATTGTCATGCCCGAAGGATTTTTCCAAATCAAGAAATGCATAACTATTTTTGCTCATCATTGTTGCAAAACCAAATCCTACATCATACCAGGTTCCTTCGTTTTCATAGCTGATTCCTGCCCATTTGTTATCGCTGGATTTATCAAGTACACTTACATCTTGGTCGCCAAGGAATTCATGCAGTACGTCGGCTTTAATATAAACAGTGCTTTGTTTTTCTTCGCCAAAGTCTTTGCCAAGACGGAAGCCTGCACGTCCGATTAAGCTGTTGATGCCATCTACACTTACTTTGGTGCCTTGATTGGTTACATAATCTGCACCTGTTACACGGGCAAGCTGTGCCTGAATCTGCGGTTCAATGTACCAGTCGCTGCCAAGGTCTTTTTTACGTCCGTATTCTGCACTTACGCTGAATACATTGTTGCTGTAATCACCTGTTACCTTATCGCCGTTACGCATGGTGTAAACTTCAAAATCGTTGGAAAGGTGTCCCCATTTAGCAACGTAGTCTACATAATGGCCTTTATCGCCCATCCATGTGTCATACAGCCACAAGCCGTAACGGTCTATTTCGCCTTTGCCTGCAATGTCGCTGTAACCGGTATCGCCATGCATATAGTCAATAGCCATGCCTACGCGGCGTTCGCCGTTGTCACAGTCTTGCTTTTTATCATAACCAAGTTCATACATGGTATTCTGGCTGCGGTAAGCATCGGTTTTACCAATTCTGTCGTGACGGATACGTACCCACATGCCTTCATCTTCTTCAGCGTTAATATAGCGTGCTTCACCAAGGCGTTTGTTTAAGCGGTCCATATAAATAGCATTGCTGTAGTTAGCGCGGCTCATGTTAAGGATGGTTTCACCGGTGTCGTTAAGTTCTTCACCAAGGCGTTTAACAATTTTAAAGTTGGTTACTTCATCAAGAGTGCTGTTTTCAGCGCTGTCATCGGCAGTACCAGTTGCTTCATCCGTTTCCGCCATCAACATTATATTGTTTTCTGCATTTGCCTGCGAAGAAGTACCATTCAAACCAAAGAAATCATTAACAGAAGCATCGCCCGGTTTTTCTACGTTACCTTCGCCGCCGGAAGTAGAATTATAAGCAGTGTTTTCATTATTTCCTTCGTATTTATCGCTGCCTACTTCATATTCAACGTCAAAAGCTCCACCTGTACCCTCGCTTCTTACAGTAAAATCAACATTGCTTCCTATACCAACGGTAGCAAAACGCAAACCGTTAAACGAAGTTGTACCGTCACTATTTATCTCAGCATTAGTTACATCGTCCTGCAAATTGATATTATAGTGCGCTGTGCCTCCGTTAACGCCTTGTGCATTTTTAATATACAGCATATCGCTGGCACTTCTATTGCCGTCAAGGTTCATATAGAAGGTTGTATCACCTTTTAAAGTGCCGATTGTCAGTGCGCTGGCATTGCTATTCAAATCTTCTTTGGCTTTTTCAAGGCTAATAAGAGTATCTTCTGCATTTGCTGTAGTATTAAGCTCTGTAATCCAGCTTTGCCCGGTTACATACCATTCTGAACCTTCACCCATAGTAAGGTTTACTTTACCGCCTGTTATAATTTCACTGCTGAATGCCGGGTTGAAGAAGCTGTTTGCTGTCTCTTCGCCTGCACCATGGGTTGTACCTGCTACACCCGCATCGCCGTAATCATCAGCACGACCGGTTAAAGTGCTGCCCTTACCAATATCCACTTTCAATACACCGGTATTACCTGCAAGCAGGTTGCCATGGATGTTAATGCCTGCATCAGAAACAGCTCTGCCAACGCCTTCTTTAGCCTTAATATCAACAACACCGCCATAAGCGGAAAGAATATCGCCTGTAATGAAGCTTTTGCTTTCGCCGTTATTTTCGTAATTCAAAGTTACATTAGCAATATCTAATTTATCAAGTACATCTTTATCAAAATCTTCTTGTTTTAATCCAGTTGCCGTACCGGCAGCAATAGCAATATCCATATCATTAGGAGAAGATTCATAACTGGATGTACTGATAGTTGTTTTGCCATCAATAGTAATATCTGCACCTTTATATGCCCAAACAGCTCTTTCAGATGTATGTTCATCATTAGGGTCACTATAATAAGTTTTGATATCATTTACACCGGATAAATTAATCTGTGCACCTTCTTCGGCATACAGTGCAGAAACCACATCCATACCGGTAACTTCATCTTTTCCGGTTTCTGTATTTTTAATTGTTTCCTTGCCATCCAAATCGCCGGCGTTTTCAATAACAGCTGCGGAATAAACAAAGTTGCTGACTTCACCGCTGATATTTCTGCTAAAATTGCTATCCACTCCTTCAATTTTAGTAATATCAACATTAGTATCTGTACCACTTGCATATACAGCACCCAAAACACTATTTTCCTTGTCTGCCTTTAATGCAACCGAACTTGTACTTTGTGCATCAATAGCATAACCATCCCCAAAACCATTTTTAGCATTTACGGTTGCTGCAACAATACTATTAATGCCACTATTTTCTGTTTCTGATTCATTAGCAATTAGATTTGTTACGCTTTTATTTGAAGTTGCAATACCTTTATTTTGTGTATTAATATAGTTAGTTTGTGCTGTTAAATCTACTGTTACATCATTGCCTGTTGCATAAATACCATTTGCATTCTTTCCACCAGTAACAATAATTTTATTTTCCCCATTTGCAGCTACAAGATTTATATCAGCAGACGGAAAATTAACGCGAATGCCATCAGTTAATGTTGTATCATCCTTAGCACTAACATTAATTTCATTATTACCATTCGTTGCAGTTAAAGTTATTTCTTCTTTTATTTCACTTTTATTAACACTAATACCTTTTGCTCCTGCCTCGATTATATTTTCTAAAGCAAACATTTTTATATTGCTGCCTTGAGTAGAAATACCATATCCCTTCAATGCCTGAATATGATTTGTTCCTGCTAATGCACTCATATCAATTTGACTTCCATTGCTAGCCTCAATACCTTTTGCAAGATTATAGTGCGCAATAATTATATTATTACCATTTAATTTTTCTAACTCTTTACTTAAGGAATCATTTTTATTAGCTGTAATAGTAATAGTATTTACACTAGCTGTAATACCACTACCACCTTCTAAATAATTTCCAGCTCCTATAAGTTTAACACTTGAAATTTTATCAGCATTAGTATTCGAAATACTAATAACAGACTTATTATTATTATCAGAACTATTAATTAAAATATTAAATCCTTTTTTTGCGTTTAATTCAGCATTACTTGTACTACCTATTTTTATAACTTCATAATTTGCATCTGTTAATAATATATTACTACCGCTTTCTGCTGTTAATGTAATACTACTATTAGGATACGCTGAATAAATAGCATTGTTATTTTTAGCAATTATTTTATTATTTCCATTTTTAGTAGTTATATTTAAAATTTGTTCATTATTAGACTTTTTAGCACTTATATAAATGCCTAAATTACTATCTATAGTTAAACCGTTATTTATAGTAATATATAATTTACCTCCATTATTTACATATAAACCTGATGCGAAACTATCTGATCCTACGTTAGTTATTTTTAAAGTTTTTGCCAAAATAGTAAGTTTGCCATTACTATCAACAGATACCGCATTAGTTTTAGATGTATTAACTATCAAATCATCACTAAAATTTTCACTACCAATAACTTCAGTTTTGCCAGATACGCTTATACCA